>OLWX01000132.1_pt1 | contig 47493 bp, 42 predicted proteins | sample 1673541 | NCBI WGS metagenome assembly OLWX01 (sample SAMEA103958114, study PRJEB25191) | human gut metagenome | reverse complement strand
TCGATGCCTTCCCGCAGCTGGGCCTCCAGCTGGCGGTAGAAGGGGGTGTGGCTGTGCTCGTCCAGATGCATGGGGCCTCCCGGTTGTGAATCGCGCTCCCTCTCCGCGTTGCCATGGTTGGGGGAGGACGGTTCTTTATTTCCTGAGTGAGAAGCTTAGCAAATGTGGAAGCCCCATGAAGGTGTCCCCCTCAGGTTTTTCAACCGTCCCCATGAAATAACGGGCAACTGTCCCTTCGCGATGGGGACGGTTGCCGTCTAGACTGTGCGCCGAAACAATCCGGTTCGAGGGAGAGCGTCGCGCGAGCGCCGGCGAGACGGCTGCGGAAAGAGCGCCGCAACACGCCGCCCGTGTGCCGGCCGCACGAACAAACAGAGGGGGTTTGGCTATGCGTTTGACGGGAATCGCCGCCGTGGCCGCCGCGGGCGTCTTCGCGGCGAGCACGGTCGCCTCTGCTGCGCCGTCGTCATTGCCCTTGCTGCGGCCGCCCGGCGCCGGCGCGCCCGAGCACTTCGCCGCGCGCTGCGTGCGTTGCGGCCGCTGTCTTGAGGCGTGCCCTTACCAGGCCATTCATGCGGCCCCTCTGAACGCGGGGCGCGAGGCTTCCACGCCCTTCGTGAACGCGCGGGCCCAGGCCTGCCGACTGTGCGTGGAATTCCCCTGCGCGGCGGCTTGCCCCACGGGCGCGCTGGACGTGCCTGCCGAGCGCCGCGACGCCGGCATGGGCGTGGCCGTCATCAACGAGGACACCTGCCTGTCGTTTCAGGGCATGCGCTGCGAGGTGTGCTACCGCGCCTGCCCGCTCATCGACGAGGCCATCACCATCGATTACCGGCCCCGCGAGGGCGACGATATCCACGCGGTGTTCGCACCGCAGGTGGTGCCCGACGTGTGCCCGGGATGCGGCCTGTGCGAGCAGCGCTGCCCGGTGAGCGATCCTGCGCCCGCCATCGTGGTGGTGCCCGCAGGCGCTCAAGAGGAAACCTACGTGGCCCGCCGCAACGGCGCGGCCTAGCAGATACGCGAAGGCGGGGCGTCCGGCGCCCTCGACCGAAAGGGAGGAACAAGATGGAACTGACTCGACGCACCTTCGTTAAGAGCACCGCCGTGGCCCTCGCCTCGGCGGCCGCCGCCGGCACTATGGCTGGCTGCTCGTCGCTCGCCGGCACCGGCGGGGATGCGGCAACCTCGGGTGGCGACTCCGTGAAGACCGTGGGCGTGTGCCGCTTCTGCGGCTGCGGCTGCGGCGTCATCGTGGAGGCCAAGGACGGCAAGGTGATCTCGGTCACGGGCGACCCGGAGAACGGCTCGAGCCGCGGCCTGAACTGCGTGAAGGGCTACTACTTGGCCGGCGCGCTGTACGGCGAGGATCGCCTGACCACCCCGCTCATCCGCGATGACAAGTCCACCAAGGGCACGCCCGACGGCCTGCGCGAGGCCACCTGGGACGAGGCGCTCGATCTGGTGGCGGGCAAGCTCCGCGACACGTGGAAGGCCGACAAGAGCCGCCTGGCGTTCTGGGGAAGCGGCCAGCAGCCCATCGTGGAGGGCTACTGCACGGCGAAGTTCTGGAAGGCGGGCCTGCTCTCCAACAACATCGACCCCAACGCGCGTCTGTGCATGGCCTCGGCCGTCGTGGGCTTCATGAACGTCTTCCAGACCGACGAGCCGGCCGGCTGCTACGCCGACATCGACGAGACCGACGTCTTCGTCACCTGGGGCGCCAACATGGCCGAGGCCCATCCCATGCTGTACTCGCGCCTGACGGCCCGCAAGCTCGCCGACGAGGCCGTGCGCCACTACGACGTGACCACCATGACCACCCGCACCTCGGCCTCGGCCGACAAGGTGCTCACCTTCCGCCCGGGCAGCGACATCGCCATCGCCAACGCCATCGCGAACTACCTCATCGTGAATGACAAGTACGACCACGACTTCGTGGCCGACCACGTGCAGTTCAAGCAGGGCACCGAGAACATCGGCAACGCCACCGACGACGGCTACGACAAGAGCGACATCGGCCAGGCCGTCGACAATGTGGAACCCATCACTTTCGAAGCCTTCGCCGCGCGTCTGGCCCCCTACACCCTGGAGTACGCCTCCGAGCTTTCCGGCGTGCCGGCCGAGGATATCCAGGAGCTGGCCGAGGTGTTCGCCGACAAGAGCCGCAAGGTGCTCTCGCTTTGGACCATGGGCGTGAACCAGCACAACCGCGGCACCTGGATGAACCACTGCATTTACAACATCCACTTGCTCACCGGTCGCTACGCCCGCCCCGGCGACGGCGCCTTCTCGTTGACCGGCCAGCCCACGGCCTGCGGAACGGCTCGCGAGGTGGGCACCTTCTCGCACCGCCTTCCCGCCGACCTGGTGGTGAAGAACCCGGATCACCGCCGCTACACCGAGGCCATTTGGGACTTGCCCAACGGCTACCTGGACGCCATCGAGAAACCCGGTTACCACACGGTGAAGATGTTCCGCGAACTTTCCAAGGGCGGCATCGATTTCCTCTGGAGCGCCCACAACAACTGGGCCGTGTCGATGCCCAACCTCACCCGTTTCCTCGGGCGCGGCGACCTGAAGGGAATCAACGACGCCTTCATCTGCGTGTCCGAGGTGTACCCGACGCTGTCCTGCCAGTACGCCGACGTGGTGCTGCCGGCGGCCATGTGGGTCGAGCGCGAGGGCGCCTTCGGCAACGGCGAGCGCCGCACGGCCGTGTTCGAGAAGGCCGTGGACGCCCCGGGCGAGGCCAAGTGGGATCTCTGGATGCTCATGGAAGTGGCCAAGCGCGTGCTGGCCGGCGAGCAGATCGGCGGCGAGGACGCCTTCAACCACCTGTTCGGCGCTTGGTACGACGCCGAGGCCGGCGCTTTCAAGGGTACCGACCGCGAGGTGTGCTCGAGCATCTGGGAGGAGTACCGCACCTTCAGCAACCCGAGCCTGAACCCGGATGCCGAGGCCATCAACGCCGAGGCGAAGCTGAAGATGGAGGCCAAGCAGCTGGCCCCCTACGAGGAGTACATTCACAACCACGGCCTCACCTGGCCCGTGCGCGAGGTGGACGGGAAGTGGCTGCCGACGCTGTGGCGCTTCTGCGACGGCCCCCAGGAGGACGGCTTCGACCAGTACGGCGTGGAAACCTACGGCGAGCACGACAAGGCCGGCGGCGTGAGCTTCTACAAATCCGCCGACAAGAAGCCCTCGGCGGTGTTCCGCCCCTACGAGCCGCCGGCGGAGGAGCCCAGCGACGAGTATCCGTTCTGGTTCTGCACGGGTCGTCTGCTGGAGCACTGGCACACCGGATCGATGACCCGTCGCGTGCCCGAGCTCAATCGCGCGCTGCCCGAGGCGCTGCTGGACATGAACCCGGCCGACTGCGAGCGCCTCGGCGTGACCGACGGCGACCGCGTGCGCCTCACCTCGCGCTTCGGCACCTGCGACATCACGGTGTCCACGGCCGGCCGCACCCGTCCGCCCGCGGGCATGGTGTTCGCGCCCTTCTTCGCCGAGGAGACGCTGATCAACCTCGTGGTGCAGGACACCTACTGCCCGCTTTCGAAAGAGCCCGATTTCAAGAAGACCTGCGTTTCCATCGAGAAGATTTAAGGAGGGGTACCCATGCGGACCATGAAGAAGTCGAAGATGATCTGCGCCGCCGTGCTGACCGGCGTGCTGGGGGCCGCGGCGCTGGCCGGGTGCGCCCAAGAGATGGCCGACACCGGTGCCACCTACAATCCCGGGGAGCCGCCGCTCATGACGGCGAGCCACGAGGGCCGCTACGAGCGCCTGGGCGCTGCTGGCTGCTTTGGCTGCCACGGCGGCAGCGACGAGGTGGAGGTGTTCCTGGCGGCCGCCACGCCGCTGCCCGCCGACCACTATGTGGGCGGGGATGTGTCCACCCATGAGGTCGACGGCCCTCGCGCCGAGTGCATCACCTGCCATCCGGTGGCCCAGGAGTAAGGGATGGAAGACGAGAAGGTGGTCATCTCCTCGCTGGTGGTGGAGGCGCGGCCGGAATCGGTGGATGCGGTGGCGTGGGCCCTGGCGGCTATGGAGGGGGTGGAGGTGCACGAGGTGAACGGGTACAAGATCGTCGTCACCATCGAGGCTTCCTCTACCGGCGCCTCGCACGAGATTTCGAGCCGGTTCATTCAGATTCCGGGAGTGCTGAACGTGAACCTTGTGTACGTGAACTTCGAGGATGAGACACTCGGGTAGATAGTCGCCCAAAAGCGGAGCTACGGGGTACCTTGATTCGCTTTGTGGCTCTCCGCCGGTCGGGACCACGGGGTATTCTGATTCGCTCAGACAGTCCTCGCTCGGCGAAACAGTCCACTGGGCTGTTTCGTTCGCTGCGGAACTCGCTCGGTCAGAACACCCCGTGTTCCCTCTGCACGTTGCCATTGTTGAGGAGAAAATTGTGACTCGATCCGTGGGAAAGATAACGGTTGTGCGGCGGGTGGTGCAGGGTTGCATGCTGGTGCTGTTCTGCTTGCCGCCGATGCTGGCTGGATGGGGGCTGGCGGGGTTGTTCGTGGGAGGCGACGGGGAAGTGGCGACGCCGGCTGAGGGCGTCTTCTTTGGCAGCCTGTCCTCCTCGAGCGTCGCCGGCGTGCCGCTGTTCGATCCGTTGGGCGCCTTGGAGGTGACGGTGGCGTCGCGCAGCTTGCTGGCGGCGTCGGCGCTTACGGGCGCTCTGCTTGTCGTCGTGGTATACGGGCTCGTGCGCGGACGCGCCTTCTGCGGCTGGGTGTGCCCGGTGAACCTCATCGGCGAGGGCGTGGATGCGGCTCGTCGGCGGCTTGGCATTAAAGTGCCCGAGCGCACGGTGCCGCGGCGCGCGAAGATTGGTGTGGCGGTGGCGGTGGTGCTGCTGTCGGCTCTCGTGGGCTTCCCCGTCTTCGAGCTTATCTCGCCCATTGGCGCGGTGAACAAGGGCCTCGTCTTCGGCGGCCTCGCCGGTGCGGGCACGCTTTTGGCCATCGTTATCGCCGAGCTGCTCGTCAGCCGTCGTTTGTGGTGCCGGGCACTGTGCCCCTTGGGTGGCACCTTCCAAGTGCTCGGGTGCGCGGGGCAAGTGAACGTCGCCATCGATCACGACGCCTGCATCCACTGCGACAAGTGCACCCACGTCTGCCTCGCCGACCCCGTGATTCTCGCGCCGGCGCTGGCGGGGGAAGATGCCATCGTGCGTGCCGGCGACTGCATGGCCTGCGGCGCCTGCGTGGACGTATGCCCCACTTCCGCCCTGCGTTTCCGCCTCGGGCGTCCCCGCCGGCACGCTTCGAGGAAAGATGTAAACAAGGTGTAACCGTCCCCTTCCTTTATCGTTGCTGTCCCCATGAATATGAGCGAAACTGTCCCTTTTCGGTGGCGGGATTCACGGCGTAAGCTTGGGCTATCGTTGCGGCCGTCCAGGGCGCGGCCGCCCGTGAGACAAGCGATCAAAAGGAGGGATCATGAAACGATCGACGTTCAAGACGGCGGCCGTCGCGGCAGGTACCGTGGCGCTCGTCGCGGCGCTGGCCGCCTGCGCGCCGGCCGCCCAGGAACCGGCGGCGGCACCGTCCGGGGGAGAAAGCGATGCCCCCGCGGCCGCGGCTCCCGCCGAGACCCCCGAGCCCGATTCCTTCGGCGTCGTGGTGGCGGAATCTTGGAAGGACATCTACCCCAACGAGTACCAAACCTATATGGCCAACGAGTCCAACAGCCCCCAGGGCAAGCAGGACTACCTGACCGAGTACCCGGAGTTGGTGACCATGTACGCCGGCTACGGCTTCGCCAAGGGCTACGACGAGGCGGCGGGGCATCCCTACAGCCTGCAGTCCGTGGCCGAGACGCCCCGCGTGAACGAGAACACGCTGGCCAACTGCATCACCTGCAAGACGCCCCAGTACACCGCCATGGTGAACTCCGAGGGCGATTCGGCCTACCAGAAGCCCTTCGCCGAGGTGCTCATGCAGATGACCGAGCCCATCAGCTGCTACAACTGCCATGAGAACGACCCGACGAAGACCACGGTCACCCAGAAGTTCTTCGTGAATTCCATGGGTTCCGATGTGGATAAGGTCTCCACCGATTCCCAGGTGTGCGGCCAGTGCCACAACGAGTACTACTTCGCCCCCGAGACCAAGGCCACCACGAATCCCTACACGGGGCTCGAGGGCATGACCGCCGAGGCCATTCTCGCCTACTACGACGAGATGGGCTTCAAGGATTGGGAGCACACCGAGACCGGCGCCCCCATGCTGAAGGCCCAGCACCCCGAGTTCGAGACTATCTACGGCGGCGCGCAGTCCTCCATGGCCAAGCAGGGCTACACCTGCGCCGACTGCCACATGGCCCCCGCCAAGGCCGAGGACGGCACCGAGTACAGCTCCCACAACCTGGTGAACCCCACCGAGGATCCGGCCATCATGGAGAAGTGCGAGGGCTGCCATGCCGACCTGCCTGGGCAGATCGTCCAGTGGCAGAAGGAGACCACCGACCGCGAGCACGAGCTGGCGGCCAAGCTGGACGCCTACATCAAGACCCTGGCCGAGCAGAAGGACTCCCTGGACGAGGCCACTCTGGAGCAGGCTCGCCAGATCCACCGCCATGCACAGTTCTACTGGGACTACGTGATGGTGGAGAACTCCGAGGGTGCCCATAACCCGGGTCTGGCCCAGGAGAACCTCGACAAGTGCGAGGACGAGCTGAAGGCTGGCTACGCCCTGCTGAACATGACCTACTAGAGGGCGATCCCGCGCCTCGCCGGCTGTCCGTCGGCGAGGCGCGAGGTTCCGCATCGTGCCGAACCGCCCTGCCGGCACCTCTCGAAGGCGCGCACCCACCCCCGGTGCGCGCTTTCGTTTGCAGCTGAGAGTTCCTCGGCGATGCGTAACTCTGACTGAAATCCTTCTTATTGCGAAACTATGGCGATTACGCTGATCTGCTGGTTTCGGTGGAATCTAAAGCGCGGTTCTGCATGGCTTGGGCGATACTGGCCGTTGGTAATTTTTCGGGCCTTCGGGGAGGCAGGTCCACACCGCTTTGGTACCTTAGAAACAGGAGGACTATGAACGCGAAGATGAAGAAGAGGATGATCGCCGTCTCCGGCGTCATCGTCATCGTGCTTATCTTGGTGCTCGCATTCGTGGGAGGCAACACCGCCGCCACGACCATGAGCATCGCGGAGGCCGCCGAGAATCCCCAGGCGGGCCAGAAGGTGCAAGTGTCGGGCAACGTGGTGCAGGATTCCTTCTCCACGAGCAATGACGTGCTCACTTTCAAGATTTACGACCCTGAGGGCGACCCCGCCACGCAGCTTGAGGTGCGCTACGACGGCGCCGCCTCGTCCACGTTCGGCAACGACGTGACCGCCATTTGCACGGGCAAGATCAACGATGCGGGCGTGCTGGAGTGCTCCGAGCTGGTGACGAAGTGCCCCTCGAAGTACGAGAACGCCGACAGCGCCCTTACGGTGGAACAGCTGCTCGGTTACGGCGAGAGCGTCTACGGCAACGTCGTGAAGGTGGCCGGCTCGGTCGGCGCCGGGTCGCTTAAGGCCGCGGGCCAGAGCGACCGCTTCATCCTCGTCGACGCGGAGACCGGCGACTCGATGCCGGTCGTCTTCGAGGGCGCGCTTTCCGACGGGATTGCCGACGGTTCCGCCGTGGTGCTCACGGGCTCCCTCGGCGCCGACGGCAAGTTCGCGGCCGCCGATGTCGCACTGGAGGGCTAGCCCATGTCGATGATCGGACTTCTCGGCTTGCTGGTGGCCTTCGCCGGCTGCGTCATCTCGGTGCTGTGCCTGGGCGTGGCCCATATCCTTTACAAGAAGCGTTCCTTCGAGCGCTCCGACACCTTCGCCTGGGGCGGACGGGTGGCCGCGGTGCTCACGGCGGTGGCGCTCACGGTGTGCTGCGCCGTGCTCGTGTGGTGCTTCTTCTCGGGCGACAACACCATCCAGTACGTGTTGGACAACCGCTCCACCTCCACGGCCCCCGAGGCGTGGCTCTACAAGCTCGCCGGCCTTTGGGCGGGGCGTCAGGGCTCGCTGCTGTTCTGGGCGTGGCTCATCGCCGTGTTCAACGCGGTGCTCGTGTTCGCCACGCGCAAGAATGCGCGCCCGCTCGATAACGGAGCGCTTGCCATCTCCTCGCTTGTGCTGACGGCCTTTGTGTCGGTGCTGCTTTTCTCCGAGGGCAACATGCCCTTCATCGTGACCGACTCGCGCTACTTCGGCGACGACGGCACGCTGTCGGTTATGGCCTCGGCCCGTTCCATGAACGCGCTTCTGGAGCACTGGGCCATGGCGATTCACCCGCCGACGCTGTTCATCGGTTATGCGGGCCTCACCATTCCGTTTGCCTATGCCATTTCCGCGCTCATCGTCAACGACGATTCCACGGAATGGGTGAACCGCTCGACGCCCTACCTCATGTTCTCGTGGCTTCTGCTCGGCATCGGCATCGGGCTGGGCGCCGTGTGGGCCTACGTGGTGCTCGGCTGGGGCGGCTACTGGGGCTGGGATCCGGTGGAGAACGCCAGTCTGCTCCCGTGGCTCGTGGGCGTGGCGCTCATCCACTCCTTCACGGTGTACCGCCAGCGCGGCGCTTTCAAGCGCTGGAGCGTGTTCTGCGCCTGCCTCACCTTCTGCTTCGTGGTGCTGGGCACCTTCATCACCCGTTCGGGCCTCGTGCAGTCGGTGCACGCTTTCGAGGGCGACCCGGTTTCGCTCGTCATGTTCGGCGCGCTCATCATCTGCTCGCTTCTGGCCGGCATCGTGGGCCTTATCGTGCGCCGCAAGAACTTCGGTGCGACGGATGCGGCCGATGACGACATCGAGTCGATGATGTCGAAGGAAGCGGCCTACTACGTGAACAACCTCATCATGATCGTGTTCGCCGTGCTTCTGGCCTACATGACGGTGTCCTCGGCCCTGCCGAGCTGGCTGCCCTTCGGCGGCCAGTCCCTGTCGGCCGGCACCTACAACGCCATCGCCCGGCCCTTGGGCATCGCCTATCTGGCCGTGCTCGCCATCTGCCCGCTTCTGGGCTGGCGCCGCACCGACAAGAAGGCGTTCTGGCGAAGTGCCCGCGTGCCGGCGCTGTGCGCGCTCGTGCTGTTCATCGTGCTCATGATCTATTTCGCCACGTACCTTCTGCCCAGCTACCAGGCCATGATCGACATGGGCGGCACCCAGGCCTCGGGCCTGCTGGAGCAGGGCAACCCCATCTACTACAACGGCCTGGCCGTGGTGGGCTTCGCCGTGGCGAGCCTTCTGTTCTTCAACGCGCTGTTCATGGCCGTCCGCTCGCTCAAGCGGGTCGATGGCGCCAAGCTGCGCCGCCGCCTGGCCCTGTTCGGCGGCTCGGTGGCCCACGGGGCCATGGCCATCATTCTGGTGGGCCTCATCGGCTCGTCCATGTACGTGACCGAGATCACGGGGTATCTGCCCTACGACGAGGAGAGCGATTCGGTTTCCGAGACCTTCGACATCCAGGACTTCCAGCTCACCTATACGGGCAACTCCATCGATGAGCTCGGCAACGGCAACGTGCGCTACGCGCTCACCTTCGACGTGACGAAGGACGGCCAGTTCGTGGGCACGGTGAATCCGGCCGTGCAGCTGGTGAGCGCCACCCAGCAGCAGAAGCTGGAGGCGAGCGTCATCGGGTTCCCGCTGGAGGATTTGTTCGTGGTGTATCGCGGCGTGAACGATGAGGGCGACTTCTCCATGGATGTGCGCGTGAACCCGCTCATCTCGTTCGTGTGGGTGGGCTTCGCCCTGCTCATGGTGGGCTGCCTGATCCCGCTGTTCGCCAAGCGCGCCGAGCGCCGTCGCGGCGGCCCGGCCGTGGGCGATGTGCCCGCTGCCGAGCTGGCGGAGGCCGAGCCGAAGGAGCGCGGGAAGGCCTCGCGCGACGCGGCGCCCCGCAAGAGCGTCGTCGAGGAGACGGTGTCCGAGGAGGTGTCGCTCGTAGAAGATGCCGAGGGCGATGCGGCAGCTGATGCGGACGCGGCGGCAGTGGCCGAGGCGTCCGGTGATACCGCAGATGCTGATGCCGACGCCGCTAACGCCGGTGCGAAGGCGGGGGAGTAGTCCCGTGGAAACGGCGCTTTCCGTCGATCATCTGACGAAGTCGTTCGGCGGCCGCAAGGCCGTCGACAATGTGTCGTTCGCGCTGCCTGAGGGCGCGTTCCTGTCGGTCTTCGGCCCCAACGGCGCGGGCAAGACCACGCTTCTGCGCATGCTCGCCACGCTGTCGCGGCCCACGGAGGGCGCGATAACGCTCGCGGGCATCGATGTGAAGGAAGAGCCCGAGCGCGTCCGCGAGGCCATCGGGCTCATCTCGCACAATCCGATGCTCTATCCCGATCTCACCGCCGAGGAGAACCTCCTTCTGTACGCGAAGCTCTACGGCGTGTCCGACCCGCAGAAGCGCGTGATAGAGCTTCTGGACGCCGTGGGGCTCAAGCACCGTCGGCTCGATCGGGTGCGCACGTTCTCGCGTGGCATGACCCAGCGCGTCTCCATCGCCCGGGCGCTCGTGAACGACCCGTCGGTGGTGCTGCTCGACGAGCCCTACTCGGGGCTCGATCCCCATGCCATGCACATCTTTGACGAGCTCATCGCCTCGGTGCGCGAGAACCGCACGTTCGTCATGGTGAGCCACGACTTGGACAAGGGCCTGGCCCTCGCGAGCCACGTGCTCGTGCTCGCTCGCGGCCGCGTCGTCCACTTCGGCGAGAAGGACCAAATGAGCCCCGACGAGTTCGCCGACCTGTACCGCACCACCGTGGGAATGGGGGTGAGCTAGATGGAACGCGAATCGGAATACCGCGCGGCTGATCGCGGAGGGATGAGTGGCTGCATCTGCAAAGCTCCCTCCACATTCACCCAGTACAAGACGCTGCTCGCGAAGGACTTGAAGGCGGAGTTCCGCACCAAGGACATGATCGTGTCCATGGGCATCTACGCCTTCCTCGTCATCGTGGTGTTTGGCGTGGCGCTCTCTTTCGCTCGTCCCGGCTCGGAATTCCTCGAGGTTTCCGGTGGCCTTCTGTGGGCGCTCGTGGTGTTCACCTCGCTTCTGGGTCTGAACCGCTCGTTTTCCAAGGAGACGGAGAACGGGTGCTTGGAAGGCCTGCTTCTGGCCCCGCTCGACCGAGGCGTGATCTTTCTGGCCAAGGCGACGTCGAATTTGGTATTCCTGGCGCTGGTGGAAGTGATCGCCGTGCCGTTGTACTGGGTGTTCTTCTCCAGTTTCGCGGCGCCGGCTGATACGGGTTGGCTGCTCGTGGTGCCGCTCGTCGTGGGCAGCATCGGCATCGCCGGCATCGGCACCATGCTCTCCACCATCACGGCGGCCACGCGTGGCAAGGACGTCATGCTGGCGCTTTTGTTCGTGCCCGTGATCTTCCCGCTTCTGTACGCCTGCGTGTCGGCCACTACCTGCGCGCTCGTGGGCGGAGATGTGTTCGCCGACGGGTTTTTCACGTCGCTGGCGCTCGGTGCCGGTTACGACGTGATCATGATTCTGGCCAGCTGGGTGCTGTATGACTTTGTCGTCAACTAAAGGAGGACTGAGTGACTGATAAGAAATTGAAGCTGCCCGAGGCGGGGCAGTGGCCCGACAAGCTGGTGGTGCCGGCGCTCATTGCGGGTGCGGTGCTGAGCACCATCGGGTTCCTCATGGCGTTCTTCTACGTGGCCCCCGTCGGGGGTGCGGCGGTGAACGGCGCCGAGCTCATCGGGGACGTGATGGTGTCCCAGAAGATGCTCCTGTCCCAGAAGATCTTCTACTTCCATATGCCCGTGGCCATCACCTCGTTCCTCGCCCTCGGCTTCGGGTGCTACTATGCGGTGCGGTTCCTCATGACGAAGAATCAGCGGTTCGATACCTGCTCGCGCATTTGCCTGGAAGTTGCGCTGCTATTCGTGGTGCTCACCATGATTACCGGCGAAATGTGGACCCGCTTCGAGTGGGGCGTGTGGTGGAGCTGGGAGCCGCGGCTGACGACGTATCTGATTCTGATGCTCATCGTGATCGCCTATTTCGTGCTGAGAAGCTCCGTGGACGAGCCCGAGCGCCGCGCCACCTTCGCCGCGGTTGTGGCCATCATTGCCACCATCGACGTACCCATCTGCTTCATGATCACGCGCCTCATTCCGTCGTCCATTCACCCCGTGGTGCTGCGCGAGGGCGGTATGAGCCCCGAGATGGGCATGTGCGTGGGCCTGTGCGCTCTCGGCATGCTGCTCGTGGGCTTCGTGCTGTACCGCACGCGCTTCAATCAGGTGCGTCTCACCCAGCGCGTTGAAGCGCTCAAAGAGACCGTCGACGACGAACGTTAGCCCTTGTCATCCTGAGCGAGCGAAGCGAGTCGAAGGATCCCGCTTGAGTCGCCAACCAACGAGAAAGGTCGAACATGAATCCCATTCTTGCCGATATCTATTCCACCATCCTGCCCTCCGCCCCCTACATCATCGCGGCTTACGCGCTTCTGTGGGTGGCCCTGCTCGTGTACGTGCTCATGATCTTCCGCGGCACCAAGAAGGCGACCGCGCAGCTTACGCTTCTGGAAGAGGCCGTTGCCGATAAGCAGGCGAAGAGCAAGTAGCGCGTTTTCGCTGAACCAGAAAACATGAAGAAGGCCTCGGTGTCCTTGTTCGGGTACACTGGGGTCTTTTCTTTGCGCTAGAATGGCAAGTCAATGAGATGCCGTGCAGGAAAGGAGGCGACAGACCATGGCCTATGGTTCGGCACTGAGTGCGGCAGAGGACGCTCCGGGGACGCGCAAGGCCCGTGGCGCCTTCTTCACGCCGCCCGAGCTAGCGCGCTTCGTGGCTCGATGGGCGATTCGCTTTCCGGGCGACCGCGTGCTCGAGCCCGCTTGCGGGGAAGCCGAGTTTCTTGTCGCCGCCTCTGATCGCCTGCGGTCGCTGGGCTGCAAATCTGCCGTGGCCGAGCGTAATGTCGTCGGCTGTGAAGTGCACGAGGCCAGTGCCGAGAAGGCCGTCGGGCGACTGGGAGCCTTAGGGTGCTCCGCGAATATCGTCGTCTCTGATTTTCTTCGGCTTGCGCCCGATCCATCTTTCGACGTGGTGATCGGCAATCCGCCCTATGTGCGGTTTCAGTCGCTGTCGTCCGATCAGAAAGATGCCATCGGAGCCATCGCTGAGCGCCACGGTGTTGCCGTAAGCTCGCTCTCGTCCCTCTGGATGCCCTTCGTGCTCCACTCAGTTTCCTTCCTGAAGCCCGGAGGACGCCTCGGTCTGGTTCTTCCCGCCGAACTGCTCACGGTGAATTATGCGGCCCCTTTGCGGTCCTTCCTCATGGCGTCGTTTTCGTCGGTGCGTCTGGCAACATTTGACGAGCCGGTTTTTCCCGAGGTGCAAGAAGAGGTCGTCCTTCTTCTGGCCGATGGCTGGAAGGCGGGGTCATGCTCGTCTATTACCTGGCAGCAGTGCGACGATATTGCCGATCTTGCCTCGGGCAAGCTGGCGCTCTACCAGCCCCCTTCGGAAGGCGCGCGCTGGTCGGGGCTTTTCGCCTCGAGTGACTCGCTTTCCTCGCTGGGCCGGCTTACGGGCGCGGGCGAATTCGTCTCTTTGTCCCAATGGGGCACTCTGTCGCTGGGGGCCGTGACGGGCAACAACAGCTTCTTCGTTCTGAATCAGAGCGAATTCGAGCAATGGGGGTTCGCCTCTGACGACGTGCTGCGCCTTTGCCCGCCGGGCTCGAGGCACTTGCGCCGCTTGGCATATACGGAAAAGGACGAAGGAGCCGCCGCGGAACGGGGCGCGGGGGTCTATCTCTTTCGCCCTGGCGCTGATCCTTCTGAGGCAGCGCAGCGCTACATTGCTTACGGGGAGGAGCTCGGCGTGCAGAATGCCTACAAATGCCGGGTGAGGAGTCCCTGGTGGCGCGTGCCTGTTGGGGGAGTCCCCGATGCGTTTGTCACCTATATGAACGCTTACGGTCCCAGCATCTGCGCCAATGACGCGAAGGTGCGAGTTCTGAATTCCTGCCACAGCTTGTTCTACCATCCCGAGATAAGCGAGGCGGCGCGTTCGCTTCTCCCCATTGCCTCCCTCAACTCCGCTACGATGTTCGGCGCGGAGATAACGGGGAGGGCCTACGGAGGCGGCATGCTGAAGCTGGAGCCGCGCGAGGCCGGCATGCTGGCGGTGCCCTCGCCTGTGTTGGTGGCCTCGTGCGCCGACGATCTTCGGACCGTCGCCCCCTATGTGGAAAAGCTTCTGGAGAAGCGCGACTACGATGGCGCGATCTCGCTGGTGGACGCCGTGCTCATTCCTCGGACTTCCCTGCAGGAGGTGAGCTTCGTGCAGATGAAATCAAGTGCGACGCTCATGCGCCTGCGCCGGAAGAAGCGTGCTAAGTTCAAGAAGGTGGGGTAATGGATTCCTATCAGAAGTTCGAAGACGCCATCGTGGAGTACTGGGAGGCGCAGGGCACCTCGAGCGTGCGTCGGCCCTATTGGTCCGATGCCGGCGAGCCACTTCTGGAAATACCCCTGTTGGAGAAGCTTCTCACGGTGGCGGTGCGGGATGGGAGCAGCGCCCAATCCGGCAGTTTGGCTAAGGCTTTGGACATGTGGGTGGCCGAAGAGCTGCGCGCGGCTGGCTTCGATGCGCAATCGGTGTGGCCTCGGCTCGTGCGGCCGCGGGTTTTGGATCCTTCGGTCCTGCGTTTCATCGGCTCACTGGATGCGCGAACGGCGGAAAAATGCTGCGAGGTCCTTCCTCGCTTTGCCAGCGCCAACGCCAGCGTGCTCGGGTCGACCTATTGCAAGCAGGTCGATGTGGGGCTATCCTCTTGGATGACGGGTCCTGAAATCCTCATCTCGACGAAGACCATGAGCTCGGCGTTCGGCAAAAATCTCGCCAACCGCTTCGAAGAGGCCTATGGCGATGCGAAGAATCTGAAAGGACGTCATCCGCTTGCCACGCTCGGCTTTTTCTTCCTTTTGAACTCCTCCATCGTCGATGAACCGCGGAATTTTTCGAAGGCCATTACCATGCTTCAGAAGCTGCGCGTGGAAGACGATGCCTACGATGCAACCTGTCTTATGCTCGTCGATTGGGAGGAGGACGGGCGGCTTGCGATCTCCCCTTTGAACGAGAAAGTGCCTGAAGAGCTGTCGGCCACCTCGTTCTTCCGCGAGATCGTCGATCTGACCTTGTTGCGGGGAGCGCCCGAGAGCCACGAATTGGCACGGGAGAAACGGCGTCTTCTGTAGGGGAGTGCTCTGGAACCGCCTGGTTGGGACATGCGGGCCTGAGCGCAATATAGCCCGTTTAGGTGATACGCCTAGGCGGGCTTTCCCGTATTATAGTGGCAGAGCAAAGCTCGAAACCTTCCTCGGAGCCGCCCTTCCTCCTCCTTCCTTCCAGCGGTACCCGAGCCCTCCGCAAGGCGGCCGCCCAATAGGGTTGGCCGCCTTTTGCTTCCGGCCGCGGTCGTTGGACTCACACACGACGATTGCCCCCGTGGGTCAAGAGAACCGTCCCCTTGACCCGCTTGAATCAGTCCTGGCTCACGCGGACTCCCGCATGCGCTGGGCGCGATCTGCCCCTATCGCAAGAACCATTTCCACGCGGGAACGACATCGATGGGACCGGCGTCGGTCTCGATACGGTCCTCGTTGAGGCGATTCTGCACGCCGGGGAAGCCACCCTCCGTCAGGTGGCGGTCGAACATCCCTTCCAGGAGTGTTTGCGTCTGGGGCGAGAACGCCGATCCTTCCAAGCGGCCTTCTGTGATGACTCCGCCGCAAGGGCCGCAATGTTGTCCATGGCTTTCTCCAGATACAAACTTCTAAAAATTTTTGAGAAGTTGGCGCGTAGGCTTCTCAAAAGTTTTTAGAAGCTGTAAACAGGGATGGTATTAAAGAGGAGCCGACCCAGCTGTTCGGATAGCTCGGATTGCCCATTTAAAGCCCCAGCTCCTTCTCTCCCCATTGCTTCAGAGCGAGGAGAATGGGCACGAAGCTTTCGCCTTGCGGGGTGAGGGCGTATTCCACCCGTGGGGGCACCTCGCCGAAATCGGTGCGTGTGAGGAAGCCGTCGGCCACCAGTTCTCTGAGCTGCTTGGAAAGGGTGGACTCGGATATGTTCCCGATGCAGCGCCTGAGCTGCCCGAAATGCCGCACGTCTTTAAGGGCGATATAGAAGAGAATCTCGATCTTCCATTTTCCGCCGATCATGCGCTGGATGGTGGAGACGGACTTGCAGCGCTCCACCTCCTCGCCCCGTCTTCGCCCGCGCGAGTCGGATATTTCTTGCGGGAGCGAACCCCTTCGGGCTGAAGGCGCTGCATTTGCGGAAGATCGCGTCGCTTGTTCGCGCCTACTTCCCGCAATGCAAGAGCATCGGGTGCTTCTCCCGCGTGACCGATGTGGCGGCAAAGACCGACGAGGAGCTCGCCGAGCTCGCGGCGGCTGGGTTCGACGGCCTCACCATCGGCATCGAGACCGGTGACGAGGAGGCCCTTGCGTTCATGGACAAGGGCTACGGGGCCGAGGACATCGCGAAACAGTGTGCACGGCTCGATGCTGCGGGGATCTCCTACGCATTCTTCTACCTGGTGGGTATCTCGGGCGCCGGGCGCGGTCTGGCGGGCGCGCGGGCGACGGCGGATGTCTGCAACCGGACGAACCCCTGGCTCATCGGTGCGAATTTGCTCACCATATACCGTAGCTCGGCGCTGTACCGAGAGATCGAAGCTGGACGATGGCATGAGGCGACCGAGGTGGAGAAATATGAGGAGGTGAAGGAGCTGGTCGCCCAGCTGGATATTCCCGTGGAGTTCGCCATGCTGGGGGCGTCCAACCCGGTGATGCTGCACGGTCGGTTACCCGAGCAGCGCGAGGGGCTCCTTGCGGCTCTCGACGCCGTCATCTCCGACATTGGTGAGGAGCGCCTGCGCCGCTACCGTGTCAACTTGCGGCATTTGTAGGCGGTTCGCGAAGAGGTCCTGACGTGGGTGATTCGCGAAAAGGGCGCCGTAGATGCCAGTTGGGGGCCGAAATGGTCGAAAGGCGGCGCGAGAAATCGCGGTTATCCGGCCATTTCTATCCTCAACTGGCATTTTCCGAATCGGGCATTGACCATTTCTGCCCCCAACTGGCATTCACTTCGCGAAAATGAAAAGGAGGGGGATTCACGCGAAAAAGAAGAGGGGGGATCCGCGCCGTTGCGGATCCCCCCTCTGCGGGATGAGCTTGTTTTGGGAAATGGGCTTGCTCGAGCGTCCGCGGCCAGGCTGGTTTCCCTGGCCAGCCACTTAGTCGAATGCCAGCTTAGCCAACCAAATGACTACTGCTCGTCCTTCTCCACGGCGACGTAGACGTAGCCAGGGGTGCCGGTCGCGGGCAGCTCGTTGTAGGCCACCATCTCGGCGATCTCGGCGGCTGTGGCGCTCGCGGGCTCGGTCTCAAGCAGGTAGGCGGTGTCGGCGCGGCGCTCCATGGCCTTCTGGAAGTCCTTGGTGCCCACGAACACTTCCTGCTTGTAGGGGTTCACGCCGAGCTTCTTGGCGCGGTAGACGATGTAGGCCAGCGCGGCGATGTTGGCCGCCAGCGCGACGATGGACACGACCAGGTTCACCTGCGGGTTGTTCACCGAGTCGGCGGCGAAGACGGAGTCGTTGGCGAACATGGGCACCATCTGGCAGAACATGCACCACATGGAAAGCGTGAAGGCGCGGTTCTGAATCCAGCCGCCCTTGTTCCAGATAAGGCCGGCGATGGTCGGCGCGAGCAGAAGGGCGATGCCGCAGTACCAGGAGTGGGTGGGCAGGCAGTTGTAGGTGTAGCAGAAGTTCCACAGGTCGTAGGCGATGATGAACACCCAGGTCATGTCGGGCCACAGCATGTCTTGGCGCTTTTTGGAGATATAGATGCCGAACCAGCCGGTCATGCAGGCGATATTAAGCAGGCCGGCGATGCCGTTGAACACGTTGTGCCAACCGCCGTACAGGGTGACGCCCTCGGTGGAAACCCACGTGGTGCCGAAGGCGCGGAAGGCGCTCTCGAAGTCGCTCACCACAGCGATGAGGATGTTGATGGCCACGATGACGAAGGGGAAGGCCTTGAACCAATGCGAGCGGCCGATCTTGCCCCAGGAGTACTTCAGCATCATGAAGCCGATGCAGCCGGCGGTGGCGGCGTACACCTTGGCGTAGTGGAACCAGCTGTTCATATCGGTGTGGGTGGGGTTGTTCACGGCCCACTCGGCACCGGACGCCGCACCGATCTCCACGGCCAGGCAGTAGACGGTCATGGCGCCGCAGACGCCGAAGAACATGAAGATGCCGCCGGCCTTGGTGCGGCGGGCGAACTCGTTCAGCAGAATGAGCGCGATGAGCACCATCGCCAGGCCGAGCCATTGGAAGCCGGCGTTCGGGCCGTACACGTCGAATAACATGGTGATCCCTCCTTTAAGGATCGGTGCCTTCCTTGCCGCGAAGCCCGCCGCGGGTGGAGCACAAGAGGCCTCGCTGACCCACTCGCACCGGCTGCGCAGGGCATCAAATAGATGCTGTGCAGTACCATACCTGTGAAGAACTCTTCAGTCAATATCCATAATTTTGTAAGTTGGTAATAATTGACGGAATTGGTAAAAGAGTCAATAAAGCATTGATAAGCGGGGAAAATACTGCTAAGATTCCCCAAATAAAGTTCATTGAAGAAAGAAAAAGAAAACTTTTACGAAGAAATAATTGGAACGCACAGCCGAATGATAGGAGGGAACATGAAGCGAACAACGACGGCCATCGCTTGCAGCGCGGCCGCTCTCGCCCTGGGGCTTTCCGGTTGCGGGGCGTCCTTCGAGGGATCCGGGTCGAAGGATGCCGCCTCGGCGGAGCAGCTGGCCCTGCGCACTGACGATCCCTGGGCTGCCGAAGTGGCGGTCGATGGTGCGGCCCGGGCCGAGGGTGCCTACGCCGACGGGGTGTATGTCGGGCGCGGGCGCGGCATGGAGGGCGCCATTACGGTGACGCTGCTTCTGGATGACGGGCGCATCACCTGCTTGGAGACGACCCAGGAAGGGGAGAGTCAGAGCCGCGGCGGCTACGAGGCCATCCGCGACGGGCTGTACGCCGAGATGATCGAGGCGGCCCAGGGCGCCGACATCGACGCTGTCGCCGGGGCCACCATTACGACCGCCGGGGTGAAGCAGGCCGTGGCCGACGCGCTCGCCCAGGCGGAGATTGCCGCCGGCGCCGAGACGACTGGCGGCGCGGCAGCGCAGAGCAGCGAGGATACCGCCGCAACGAGCGGCGCCGACGGGGCCGGCGTCCCAACCGGAAAGGAGGCCTAGCCATGGCCGAGAACATCACGGGCGTTGGCGCCCTTTCCCGTCGCGACTTCCTGACCGGCTCGGTCGTGGCCGCCGCCGGGGCTGCCATGCTGGGCGTTGCCGCCGTCGAGCCGGCCACGGCCGCCGAGACCCGCAGCGGCAACTGGGCCGCCGACGGCTCCGCGGCCGTGACCGCCGAGCCTTCCGCCGCCACCAACGCCACCGCCGCCGACGGCACCTACCGCGAGCACAACGCCAGCTCGTTTCCCGCCGACGACGCCACGCCCATCCCTCCCCGGGCCCTGCCTGCTCGTTGGGACTACGAGTGCGACATCTGCGTGGTGGGAGCCGGCGGCGGTGGCCTGAACGCGGCGGCCCGCGCGGTTCAGCTGGGCGCCGACGTCATCTGCGTGGAGGCCATGGGGCTTCCCGGCGGCAACGCCCAGGAGGCCGGCATGTGCGGCATTTTGGGCGGCTACTCGGGCCAGGAGGAGAAGAAGTTCGCCTTCCCGAGCTACCCCTTCGATCCCAAGGCGCTGACCGATTGGGCCATGGACGAGTACCACTACGCTGCCGACCCGAAGCTCATCTATCGGCTCGCCTGCGAGGGTGGCAAATCGCTGGATTGGATGGCCGACTGCGGTGTGCACTGGCGTTTGGGCGAGGTTCCGGTGTACGTGGCCCCGAAGCGCTCGACGCTGGACCACCACGTGCTGAAGATGAAGGACGCCACCGACGCCATGTACAACTACGGCTATGCCCACGGCGTCGATTTCCACTTCCAAAGCCCCGCTGTGGCCCTCGTGCAGGACGACGGCGGCCGCATCGTGGGCGTCGTGGTGAACGAGGACTACGAGACCGAGCGCTACATCCGTGCCGACCGCGCCGTCATCCTCACGGCGGGCGGCTTCTGCAACAACAAGGCGCTGCTCGACAAGTACATCCCCACGGCCGCCATGGGCTGCGCGTCCAGCTATCTGACGGCCGGCGAGCGCGGCGAGTGCTTCCGCATGGGGCTGGGCGTTGGCGCCGACGTGTCCGGGTTCAACAGCTCCGCCTCCTTCGACGGCGGGGTCGACTGGCAGGCCGAGGGCGGCACCTGGGCGCGGTTCCTCTACGACGGTATGACCCAGCTCTCGCGCCAGCCGTGGCTGACCATCGACCGCTGCGGCAACCGGCTGCGCTACATGGACTCCCGCGTGGCCGAGGACGGCGCGAACGCCATCTACGCCTTGGGCGACCTCGCCACCATCCAGATGACCCCTCCAGGCCACCGCTCCTACATCGTTTTCGACGCGAACTACGAGGACCACCTGGCCGGTTTCGCCCAGGAGCACTGCCGCAAGCTCCTCACGCCCGACCTGGAGCAGATCGAGAAGGTGCCCGAGCACTACCGCGACTGGCACCACGGTGTGCAGGACGCCATCGATGCCGACGTGCTGAAGCGCCGCGACACCCTGGAGGAGTTGGAGCGCGATTTGGGCCTGGCCGAAGGCGTGCTTACCGGGGCCGTGGCGCGGTGGAACGACGCCTGCGAGCGCGGCGAGGATGACTTTCTGTACCCCATGCCTGCCGAGTGGCTGCACCCTATTGTGGAGCCGCCTTTCTACGGTTGCCGCATCGGCGGCAACCTGTACGGCACGAAGGCGGGACTGCTCATCAACGACCAGATGCAGGTGGTGGGCACCGATGGCCGTGTGATCCCCGGCCTGTACGCCGGCTGGCACACCGCCGGGGGCGCTTGCGGCGAGAACAGCTACATCGGCGACCCGATCTTAGGATCGCTCATGGGGGACGTGGGGCTCGCCTTCTGCGGCGGGTATCTGTGCGGTACCTTTGCAGTGGAGAACGAGATCAACGGCGGCCAGGCGTAAGGGCGCGAGCGCGCGTACGGATAGGAGTTCGTTATGAAAGATATGAAAGCGATGGCGCGGCCGTTTCTCGCGCTGTATGCCATGGCGCTCGTGATTGCGCTGCTGGGACGCATCGGGCTTGCGGTGGCCGGGGACACCGGCGTGCTCGCCTTCGACTACATCTCGGCCTCAGGCGTGCCGGTGCTCGATGTGATCTGCTCTATCCTCACGGGCTCGGCTTTCGTGGCCTTTCTGTTCGCGGCCGGTCTCGCGCTCTGCGTGTCGACGGCCGGCGCGGTGCTCTACGGCGCGCTGGCCTCGCGGGCAGAGGGCGATGCGGGCGCTCCCGCGGTGCGCCCCCGTCCGCTGACGGCATTCCTGTGGGGCTGGGCGACGGCGCTCGTGGCGCTGGTGTGTCTGGTCGTGGTGGTGCTCGGTATTCTGTCGGCGGTGCAGGTGGGCTCCATGTCATCGAAGCTGCCGGGACTGCCGATCATCGTCGTCGGCGTCATCGGGTTCGCCGCCTTCCTCGGCACGCTTCTGGGGGCGGCCTCCATGGTGGTGTGTGCGTGCGTGGCTCGCTGGCGCGCAGGGTACAGCCTGGAGCTTTCGCTCATCGCGGCGGTGGCTTTGTGCGGTGCCGTCGTCGCAGCTCTCACGGTCGGCACGTTCTCGGCCCTGAACGTGGCGAGCATTAGCCTGCCGGCGCTGAGCGGCTGGTTCGCGGCGGATGTCGTGGCAAATGTGGCCATGCTCTTCGGCGCGAAGGTCTATGCGGACAAGATGAGCCTCGCCTCGTGACAAGAATTTCGAGTTGTTAGAGTTTTCGGAGGCTGGTTGATGGGCGATTCCCTCTCTTTCGATCCGCGAAGCGTCAAAACATGGGCATTTGATACTCACCTTCTAGCAACTCGAGTCTAACAACTCGAAAAAAGCGCCTGAAAGCGCGTACTAGATTTCCTGGAGCAGGTCGAATGCGGCCTGCTCCTTTGCTTGCCGCTGGGCGTTCAGGTCGGCCACCACCACATGGCCCACGCGCTCGATGGCGTCCCTCTGCTCGGGAGTCAGGCGCACCCACAGCTTGGTGGCAGCCAGCTCGTTCACGGTGGCGCTGATGAGAAATCCCTGGTAAACGCCCTCGTCGGTGAGGGCCACGTACACGGCCTTCTTGTCGTGAGGCGACTTCAGGCGTTTGGCCCAGCCGCGGCCCACGAGGCGATCCACGGCGCGCGCCGCGTTCACCGGCGACATCATCAGCTGCTCTGCCAGGGTTCCGACGCGTTCGGGATGATCCGTCTCGCCGAGGCGTTGGACGATGCGGCACTCGTTGAGCGACGCGCCCGTGGCATCGCGCAGGGTGCGCTCTGTCTCGGCGCGGATGAGCTCGATGGATACGAGCGAGCGCGTGGCAGGGAAACGCTGAGCGCGCCCGGCGTGCAGTGGGGGTTCGATGTGGGCTGCGGCGGCAACCGCCGCTTCCAGAATGGTGCGATACGTGGGATCTTGGGTTGGGAAGGTGGCGTACAAGCTCTCTACCAGGGACTGGTTGACGGCAGCGACGTGCTCGGCGCCGTCGTCGGTGACGGCGAGGAACCGCGTGCGGCCATCGGTCGTGCCAGCCTCGCGGGTCGCGTACCCATGGGCGACGAGGGCGTCGACGGCCTGGGTCACCACATTGGGCTTCATGCCTAGAATCTTTCCGAGCTCCCCCTGGCTTACGGGCGCCGAGGCCTGCATCAGCTTCGTTAAAATGCGGTACTGGGTGATGTTCAGGTCGCTCGCCTGCTCCAACCCGCGGCGCAGGGCCTCATGGGCCATTTCGAAGGCCACGAAGTACGTGGAGTCCAGGTTGAATTTGTTCGCGACCTCGGCCATTGCGCCCTTTCCGCTCGCGGCAAGTTAGTTCATTGATGCAACGATCAGTCTAGCGCTTCGCGCCTTTCTGCGGGGGCGCCGATTCATGCCCGATACAAAGACTTCATAGCCCTCTCAGCGGGCGTTGGTGATAGTGCCGTCGGGGGCGATGAAGAAGGCCTGCAGAATTTCGGGGTGTCGACGGGCGAGGGCGAGTCCGCGTTCGAGGCCGAGGGCGAGCAGGGTGGTAGAGAAGCCCTCCGCGTCGATGGATTTCTCGCAGATGACGGTGACGCCGGCCACGTCGGTTTCGACGGGGCGTCCCGTGCGCGGATCGAGGATGTGGTGGTAGAAGGTGCCGTCGGGTGCGGTGAAACAGCGCTCGTAGACGCCACTCGTGACAGCCGACCCCACAACCAGGGGCACGGCGCCGATGAGCTGGGAGGGGTCGCGCGGATCGCGGATGCCCACGCGCCAGGGGTCGCCTGTGGGCTTGGTGCCGCTCACGGCCACGTTGCCGCCGAGGTTCACGATGGTGCCCGAGAGTCCGTGGGCCTCCATGGCCGCCACGAGCGCATCGGCGATCCATCCTTTGGCGATGCCGCCGGCGTCCACGGCGGCATCGGGGTCGGCCAGCTGCGCGAAGCAGGCCTTGGGTTCGGGCGCTGCCTCGAACCCGGGCACCGCCTCGGTTGCGGCATCGGCGTCGCTCTCGGCCGCTGGGGCTGTCGCCGCCTTCCACAGCTTGAGCGCGTGCCAGTCGACGTGGCGCACCGCCTCGGCGAGTGCACCATCATCGGGCACCGTGCCCTCGTGAAAATTCCACAGGCGCACCGCCGGGCCTACGGTAATGTCGAAGGCGCCCTCGCTTTCCGCGCAGTAGGAAAGCGCCCTCTCGAGCAGGTCGTAGGTCAAAGGGTCGATGGCCACGGGCTGGCCGTGCGCGCTGTTTATGCGTGCGATGTCGGAGTGGGGAAGCGTGCGGCTGAACAGGCGCTCGTAGAGGCGGCAGAGCGCCCGGACCTCTTCGAAGGCCGTCTGACATGCTGCCGTCTCGCCGTAGGCCTCGATGTCGATGACGGTGTTGAAGGCCAAAAAGCGCACGCCGGCCGGTTTGCCCTCGGCGGCGTCGTGCGTCTCCAGGAATTGCTCGTCGGGAATGGGGTCGAGGCTATGTGCGTCCGTTTTACTCATGGGGGACAGTATAGCGAACTCGGCGAAGGAGAGAGGCGACGCGCGCGTCATCTGTAGTATCATGGGCGGCACGCGAACAACGAAGAGAAAGGCGCTCGATGAAGGCACTCATTCCCGCGGCGGGGCTCGGTACCCGCTTTTTGCCGGCCACCAAGGCCCAGCCCAAAGAAATGCTGCTGGTAGTGGATCGTCCGGCCATACAGTATGTGGTGGAAGAGGGTCTGGCTTCCGGCGCTGATGAGGTCGTGATCGTCAACAGCCGCGAGAAGAAGGCCATTGAGGACCACTTCACGCCGAACCCGGAGCTGGTGGCGCTTCTGCGCGAGCGCGGCAAGGACGCCTACGCCGACGCGGTGGAGTACGTCGGCAATCTGCCCGTGAGCTACGTTTACCAGGAAGAGGCGCTGGGGTTGGGGCATGCCGTGCGCTGTGCGGCGGCCAAGACCGGCGACGAGGCGTTCTACGTGCTGCTCGGCGACGTGCTCGTGCCGGGCAATGAGATGCTGCCGGCCATGAAGGCGGTTTCCGACGCCCATGGCGGCGCCAGCGTCATCGCGGTCATGCCCGTGCCCGACGACCAGGTGAGCCGCTTCGGCGTCATCGCCGGGGCCCCGGTAGCCGAGGATGTGTGGAAGGTGGACTCGCTGGTGGAAAAGCCGGCGCTTGAGGATGCACCGTCGAACCTGGCGGTGTTCGGTCGCTATCTGCTCTCGCCCCGCGTGATGGAGCTGCTGGCCGATGTGGAGCCGGGGATGGGCGGCGAGATTCAGCTCACCGACGCGCTGGACGCGGTGCTTGACGAGGAGGAGATGTATGCGCTTGTGGTGGATCCGGCCGACGGCTTCGACACGGGCACCGTGGAGAGCTGGCTCGAGACGAACAACGTGTTGTTCGGCCGCCGGCAGGGATAGGCGTTCCCGCTGGTGAGGTTTCTTCTAAAATGTGAAGAATTACTTAACGATGAGCCTATGAATCCACAAGTTCACCATGGGTGCATCATAGGGAATTCAAGGGTGGCTGTTATACTGACGTCAGCAAGTGAGACAACCCCCTCCGATCACTTGCCTGCTTTGTCTCTTTAAAGCAGAAAACGGCTCCGCGAGAGTCGCATCCCCCCTCCTTCTGGCCCGGCGGCCCCCTCCGCCGGGCCGCTTCTTTTTGCGGGCGTAATTGCATCGCAATTACGCCCTGTCGACGCTGCGCGGCGGCGATGCGCCCCATCTTGCCCCTTGTTTCGGGTGCTGCGCGGCACGAAGGCCGCTTGACCCGAAGGCGGGGCAATCTGAGGCGCCTCGCCGCCGCTCGCTGACTTCCTTGGGCGCACCTCTGAGTGGGTTCACGGTTGCGGGCTCGGCCCTTCGGGCCATCGCTAGCGTTCTTTTATCGGACGAACGACCAAAAACATTTGTTCTATTGTTTTGGCGGGCTCCGTGGTACCATTACGGGCTATGGATACTTTGTTTACTGCTATGGAAAATGATCGGAAGCGGGACGTGGCGCCGCTGGCGGTGCGCATGCGGCCGCGCACGCTCGACGAGGTGGTCGGGCAGGCGGAGGCCGTGGGCGAGGGCAGCTGGCTGCGCGCGGCCATCGAGAACGACACGTTAAGCTCCGTCATCCTCTTCGGGCCGGCGGGCACGGGCAAGACGTCGCTTGCCCACGTCATCGCTGAATCGACCCGCGCCACCTTCGTGGAGGTGTCGGCTATCGGGGGCACGGTGTCCGACTTGCGCCGGGAAATCGACGCGGCGGAGAAGCGTCTCGTCATGGGGGGCTTGCGCACCATCCTGTTCGTCGATGAGATCCACCGCTTCAACCGCAGCCAGCAGGACGCGTTGCTGCATGCGGTGGAAGACCGGCTCGTGGTGCTCGTGGGCGCCACCACGGAAAACCCTTTTTTCGAAGTGAACTCAGCCCTCATCTCCCGCTCGCGCATCGTGGAGCTGCATTCGCTGTCCGACGACGAGATCGCCGAGCTGGTGGGTCGCGCTGTGGAAGACGCGCGGGGGCTGGCTGGCTGCTATGCTCTGGAGGAGGCCGCTACCGCGGCCATCGTCACCCTGGCCGGCGGCGACGGCCGCGGGGCGCTCACAACGTTGGAGTTGGCCGCTGGTATGGTGGCGCCGGGCACGAAGGAGGCCCCCGTTTCCATCACCGAGGCCATGGTGCGGGCCGCCACGCCCCACCGCGCGCTGCCCTACGACAAGAACAAGGACATGCACTACGACATCATCTCGGCGTTCATCAAGAGCATGCGGGGCAGCGATCCGGATGCCGCCGTTTACTGGCTCGCCCGCATGATCGACGGGGGAGAGGATCCGAAGTTCATCGCCCGGCGCATGTACATCGCTGCCTCGGAGGATATCGGGAACGCCGACCCCCAGGCCCTGCTCGTGGCCGAGGCCGCCTTCCGGGCTGCCGAGGTCATCGGCTACCCGGAGTGCCGCATCAACCTGGCCCAGGCCGCCATTTACTTGGCGCTGGCGCCGAAGTCCAACAGCGCCGAGGCCGCGATCGATGCGGCGCTGCGCGAAGTGCGCAACGGCCCGGTGCGCAAGGTGCCCGATTACCTGCGCGATCGTCATCGCCCCGGCTCGGAAAACTACGGCGAGTACAAGTACCCCCACAGCTACCCGGCCGGCTGGGTCGATCAGCGCTATCTGCCCGAGGGCCTTGAGCGCGGCTGTTTCTACCAACCCGGCGAGCGCGGCTGGGAGGCTTACCGCACCGACGCCGCTGCCCGCGACCGTCAGGGGAGTTGAGTCGCGGCTCGGGGTGTTGCGTCCGCCGCGGTGCGGGCACTGCGCAGCGAGCCAGGCATCGTGCTGGGGCGACGTTCGGTCGAGGCCGCCCCAGCACGGGCGCTGCCGGCGATGTCGCTCGCGTGTGACACGATGTCAACTTCCGTTTACGGAATGGCTACCATGCGGACGCGTTCCGTGGAGGCCCTGCGCAACTTAATTAGAATGACTCCAGTAATGGTATAGTCAGGTCTTCGGAATTATAAGGAGGCTCATCATGGATTTCGCAGGGATCGTGGACATCGCGCTGCCCGTCGTCTACGTGCTCGTCGGCGCGGTGCTCGTATGGTTCGTCGTGGAATTGGCGCTGACCATCCGCTCGACGCGTTCGACCATCGACGACGCCCATAAGGAGCTCATGCCCACGCTGCAGAACGTGGAGAAGATCACCGCCCAGGTTGATCCCCTCATCGCCCATGTGGATGCCCTGGTAACTGACCAGATCGACCCGCTGCTGACCCGCGTGAACGAGATCGCCGAGGAAGCCAAGCCCGCTGTGGGCCGCGTCGATCCGCTGGTGGAGCGTCTGTCGCTCACGGTGGACGCGGCGAATTTGGAGCTCATGCGCGTCGACCAGATTCTGGAAGACGTGACCCAGATCACCGATTCCGTCTCGAAGGCCGCCGGTGCCGTGGATACCGTGACGAGCGCCCCGATCGATTTGGTGAACTCGCTCACGGGCAAGCTGCGCAGCAAGTTCAAGCCGCGCTACGCCTCCGACGAGTCCGTGAGCTTGGGAGCCGCTGCCGACGCCAGCGCCGCCGCGAAGGCCGGCCGCGCGCCCGAGCGCGGGGCGACCGTCGCCGACGCCGTCTCGGCTATGGGGGACGCCGCCCGCGCCGTCGTCGCCGAGGGCAAAGACCGCCGCGCCGCTGTCAAGGCCGCCAACGCGGCCAGCCAAGAACGTGCCCACGACTTCGAAGACCAGCTCTCCGGTACCGCCGGCACCATCGCCGATGCGGCCGTGGCCAACGCCGACACCGACACGCCGGCCGCGACGGCCCCTGCCGACCCCGCAGCCGCTGCCTCGCCGGCCGTCTCTCCCAACGCCGCCGCGGCTCAGGCCGAGCCGGCCCCCGTGGGGAACAGCCCCTACACCGTTCAGTAGCTTGCACCTGAGGAGATTCCCATGAGCACCGACGCGTCTCAATCGCAGGGAGGAGCCGACGCGCCCGCTTCCGTCAACAACCCGCGCAGCGCGGCCGCCGCGGCCACCGCTGCCGCCAACGCCATCTCGCGCACCAAGCAGGCCCGCGCCCGCACGCGCTTCTTCGACCTGTGGGCCGTGGTGGCGGCCATCCTGCTTCTGGCGGCGATCGTCTACCTGCTGAACATCCTGTCGGTGCCCGTGGCCATTCTCATCTGGACTGTCATCATCGTCTTCTGCCTGCGCGGCATTGTGAACGGGCTGGAGAAGCGCCATATCAACCGCGGTTTGGGCACCACGATCGCCTATGTTATCATGGCGCTCGTGCTCGCCCTTATCGGCTTCCTTCTGTTCTCGCCTATGTTCGGCCTGAACGCCCAGTTCAACGACTTGGTCAGCAACCTGCCCCATTATGTTGATGCGGTCATCGCCTGGGGCAACGACCTGTACGCCCGCTACGCCCCGATGCTCGAGGACGAAACGGTGAAGAACGTCATCAGCGAGGTGCAGAAGTCGGCCGCATCCTGGGCCTCCTCCATCGCTCAGGGCAGCGCCAACGGCATCGTGGCCTTCTCCACGACGCTGGCCAACGGCCTTATGGCCTTAGGGTTCGCGCTCGTCATCGCCTTCTGGATCCTCATGGAGCTGCCGGCCATGGGCCGCGAGACGCGCCGGCTCATCGGCCCCAAGCACGCCGAGGACGCCGAGTTCTTCCACGCCACCTTCACCCGCGTCATGGGCGGCTACATCAAGGGAACGCTTCTGCAGTGCGCCGTCATCGGCGTGGGCTGCGGCATCCTGTTCCAGGTCGTCGGCGTGCCCAACGCGGCCGTGCTCGGCCTCATCACCGGCGTGATGAACATCATCCCCATCATCGGCCCGTGGCTGGGAGGTGCGCTCGCGGCCATCGCGGCCGTCTTCGTGAGCCCGCTGGTGGCCCTTATCGCCCTGGCCGGGACCGTGGTCATCCAGCAGCTCGTCTACACCTTCGTCTCGCCGAAGATCATGGCGAACTCGGTGGACATCCACCCGGCTCTCACCCTTATCGCGTTGATGGTGGGCTCGGCCCTCGGCGGCGCCATGAGCGGTCTTATGGGGTCGCTCGTGGGCATGCTCGCCTCCATCCCGCTGGTGGCCGTGGCCAAATCGGTGTTCGTCTACTACTTCGAGAAAAAGACCGGCCGGCACCTGGTGGCCGAGGACGGCGTGTTCTTCAAGGGCGTGCCGTCGGACAACGAGGAAGTGAACCCGTTGTCGGACGCCACGTCACCGGGCGTCACCACCGGCTCCATGAAGCCCATCAAGCTGGACGACGCGACGCTGTTCGGCCGCAAGTTGCCGAAGCTGCGCTCGCAGGCCCATGGGAAGGTGACGGCGCGCCATTCCCATGATGACACGTCGTCTTCCAAAAAGTAGCGCGCAAGGAGCGCTATAATCTGCTGCAACTGTTTTCGTTGACCGTAAAGGACGGATAGAACACCTATGCGTTACATGACCACCGCTGAGATTCGCGAGAAGTACCTGAACTACTTCCAGGAGAAGGGCTGCAAGCTCGTGCCCTCCTCCTCGCTCATTCCCGACGATCCGTCGCTTCTTCTGACGAGCGCCGGCATGGTGCAGTTCAAGCCCTACTTCCTGCAGCAGAAGCAGCTGGAGGCGCCCTATATCGGCACCACCTCCGTGCAGAAGTGCGTGCGCACCAACGACATCGACATCATCGGCACCACGGGCCGTCATCTGAGCTTCTTCGAGATGCTCGGCAACTTCTCCTTCGGCGCGTACTTCAAAGAAGAGATGTGCGCCTGGGCCTACGATTTCTCCGTGAACGTGCTGGGGCTGCCGCCGGAGCGCTTGTACTTCACCGTGTTCGAGGACGACGACGAGACCATTGAGATTTGGAAGAACCTGGGCGTGCCCGAGGATCACATCTCGCGCCTCGGCGAGGACGACAACTTCTGGCGCGCCGGCCCCACCGGCCCCTGCGGTCCCTGCTCGGAGATCTACTACGACCAGGGCCCCGAGTTCGGCTGCGGCAGCCCCGACTGCGCGCCGGGCTGCGACTGCGACCGGTTCCTCGAGTACTGGAACTGCGTGTTCACCCAGTACGACGGCCAGGAGGACGGCACCTTGGTGCCGTTGCCGAAGAAGAACATCGACACGGGCATGGGGCTCGAGCGCATGGCCGCCATCATGCAGGGCGTGCAGTCCAACTACGAGACCGACGTGCTGCGCAGCCTGGTGGCCGTGGGCGAGCGTTTGGCCGGCGTGACCTACGGCGAGGATGCCGAGTGCGACCTGGCCCTGCGCATCATCGCCGATCACTCCCGCTCGGTCACCTTCATGATCGCCGACGGCATCCTGCCGGGTAACGAGGGGCGCGGCTACGTGCTGCGCCGCCTGTTGCGCCGCGCCATCATGAAGGCCCAGCTCATCGGCATCGAGGGGCATTTCCTCAACGAGTACGTGGACGAGATCGTGCGACTCATGGGAGATGTGTACCCCGAGATCGTGGAGAACCGCGAGCTTGAGCGCGGCCTCATCATGGCCGAGGAGGACCGCTTCGGCGCCACCCTGCGCCAGGGCCAGGCCTACCTGGAGGAGGCCCTCGGCAAGCTTGAGGGCGACGTGCTCTCCGGCGAGGAGGCCTTCACCCTGCACGATACTTACGGCTTCCCCGTGGAAGTGACCCAGGAGATCGCGGAAGGCCGCGGCGTGAAAGTGGACATGGAGGCCTTCGAGGCCGCCATGGAGGCCCAGCGCGAGCGCGCCCGCGCCGCCGGCGCGAAGGACGCCGAGGCGGCCTGGTCCACCTACGGCGGCATCTACAGCGATCTTTTGAACGAGCTCGGCCCCACGGAGTTCATCGGCTACGATGCCACCGCCGCCGAGACGCGCGTGCTGGCCGTCGTCGTCGATGGCGAGCGCGTGGGCACCCTGGCGCCGGGGCAGACCGGCGAGGTGGTGCTGGCCGCCACGCCCTTCTATGCCGAGATGGGCGGAGAAGTGGGGGACACCGGCATCATCGAGAACGGCGAGGGACGCATTTTCGTGCTGGACACGAAGGCTCCCGAGAAGGGCCTGTTCGTGCACGCGGTGCGCGCCGAGGAGGCGGGGCTCGCCGAGGGCGATACCGTTGTGGCTCGCGTGGATGCGAACCGTCGTGCCGCCATCGAGCGCAACCACACCGCCACCCACATCCTGCACGCCGCTCTGCGCCGCGTGCTCGGCGACCATGTGAAGCAGGCCGGCTCCTACGTGGGCCCCGACCGCCTGCGCTTCGACTTCACCCACTTCGAGGCGTGCACGCCCGAGCAGCTGGCTGAGGTGGAGCGCGAGGCCAACGAGCACATCATGAGCGCCACGCCCACCACCATTTACGAGACGTCGCTGGAAGAGGCCCGCGCCGCCGGGGTCACGGGCTTGTTCGGCGAGAAGTACGGCGAGGTCGTGCGCGTGGTGGAGGCGGGCGACCTCTCCCGCGAGCTGTGTGGCGGCTGCCATGTGAACAACACCGCCGAGATCGGCTTTTTGAAGATCACGAGCGAGTCGTCGGTGGGCGCCAACGTGCGCCGCATCGAGGCCGTGACGAGCTACGGCGCGCTCGCCTATGTGAACAAGGTGGAGGCCGAGCTGAAGGAGGCCGCGGCCACCTTGCGCGTGCCGCCCTTCGACGTGTCCGAGCGCGTGGCGGCCGACCAGAAGGCCCTGAAGGAGATGCGCACCAAGGCCAAGCGCGCCAAGAGCATGATCGGCGACGACATGTTCTCGGCGCTGCTCTCCCAAGTGCAGCTGGCTCCGGCGGGATACCCCGTCATCATCGCGCGCACCGAGGTGCGCGACGGCGGCCAGATGCGCAACATGTGGGATGTCGTGCGCAGCCGCATGGACGCGCCCGGCGCCATGGTGGTGGCCGGTGTGAACGACGGCAAGCCCGTACTCATGGCCGCCGGCACCGACGAGGCCGTGGCGGCGGGCTTCAACGCCGGGGCCATCATCAAGGCCATGGGCCCGGCCATCCAGGGCGGTGGCGGCGGCAAGCCCACCATGGCCCAGGCCGGTGGCAAGAACCCCGACGGCATCGATGAGGCCCTGGAGATCGCCCGCAACATGATCCTGTAGGGACGCTGAAGAGCGATCAAGAGAGGGGTGTGGCGGTTTGCCTCGCCCCTCTTTTGCGTCTCGAGGAATACGGCTGTGTGCTGCTTGAGGGAATCTCGCCGAACGACGGTCATGTCGGTATAAATGTCGGTATAAATGTCGGTATAACCGCGTCGCTCGGAAACATTGCCCCGACTGATTTTTCTCTGCGATAAGGTTTCCTTAACATACGGCGATTTGCCGTGCGTGGTTGCTTTTGGAAAGAATTAAAGGTGGTGCGCATTCCGTGCGGTTGGGCGGGGGCTTGGGGGTGCCGTGGTAAGATGACTCAGAAATGAGGAATGCGCGGTTTGATGGCCGTGCGGGCGCGTTAGGGGTTATTCCATGAATCCGCAGAGTCCGGGAACGGGCGGTCGAGGGCCGTACGACAGCTGGGGGAGACCTCAGGGCGCGCCGCAGCAACCCGGGCCGCAGCAACCTGGGCCTGAATATGTTTACGAAGTGCCCGAGGATTTTCAAGGGCAACAGAGTGCCTGGCAGAGCGGTGCCAGCGGGAATGCGAATGGACATCCTCAGGGCAGCGCCCCCGCGTCGGGCGCGTCGGGGACTGGTTCCTGGTCGGCCGGCCCCTCGGGCAGTCCCATTCCCGGCATGTCGGCCAAGGATTTCCAGAAGATGTGCCGGTCGGTTGACAAAGCGTTCTCGCAGTTCGCCCGCATGGTCGACCAAGGGGTGAACGAGGCCGCCGAGGCGCTAGGGCAGTCGCCCGAGAAGAACCTGAAGGCCCATAAGGAGCTGCAGGAGAAGCGCAAGCGCGAGAAGAAGGCGCGCAAGGCCCAGGAAGAGGCGCAGCGCCGGGCGGCTCAGCAAGCCCACGGGCAGCAGCGTTACGGGCATCCGGGCTACGGGGCGTCCCAGGGCGCGCCGACAGGTGGCGTCCCCCAGGGTTTTCAACAAGCGGTGACCTCCGCGGCCCAGCAGGCCCAACAGTGGGCGCCGCTGGCCAAGGCAAAGAAGCGCTTCCGCTCGTCGTGGGGGCTGACGGCGTCGGGCGCCGTCATGGCGGCGGCCGGCGGGGCGGGCATGGTCTTTTTCGGCATTCCCGCCTTAGTCTCGGCGCTGGCGCCGGCGGTGGCCGGGAATCCCGAAGTGGCCGTGACGGCGATCCTCGGCATTCTGACGGCCGGTTTCGCCACGTTGCTCGGCTTCGGCATCCGCAACCTACGGCGTGCCTCGAAGCTCAAGGCTCTCCAGCGGGCGGTGGGCCAGCGCGAGGCCGTTGGCTTCGACGACCTCGCCGCGCGCATGCAGGTGAGCCCCAAGGCCGCCCTTGCCGCCTCGCGCACGCTCATCAAGGGCGGCTACCTCCCCGAGGGGCGCATCGACGACGAGAACACCACCCTCATGGTGACTGAGAACGCCTACCACCAGTATCGTCAGTTCCAGCAGAGCCAGCGCCAGACGCTCGCCGAGCGCGAGGCGGCCGAGGCGGCCCGGGCAGCTGAGGCGGCGGCGCGGGCGGCCCGCGAGCAGGATATCTCCGAGCGCCTGACGCCCGAGCAGCGCGCCTTTGTCGCCCGCGGCCGCGACTACGTGCGCCAGATGGACGAGCTGAACGCCGCCATCGACGACGCCGCGGTGAGCGAGCGCATTACGGCCATTCAGGACGTGGTGGGCCGCATTCTCGCCCGCGCCGAGGAAGAGCCGGCCGTCATCGCCGGGCTCGACCGCCTGACCGCGTACTACCTTCCCACCACGGTGAAGCTGCTCGATGCCTACGACCGGTTAGAGGAGGAACCTATTCAGGGCGAGAATATCTCCAGCTCGCGCAGCGAGATCGAGCATACGTTGGAAGTGCTGCACAGCGCTTTCGAGAAGCTCTTCGACGACACGTACCAAGACCTCTCCCTCGATGTGTCCGCCGACATCTCGGTGCTGCACGCCATGCTCGCCCAAGAGGGACTCACGGAAGGCCCCTTCGATGTGAAACCGTAAGCAATGGCTTCGAGCGCCTAACCCCGGACGCTCTTGAGCGCGAGGCTCGCAAGGCCCCCTCGCAATTTCCGATTCATCCGTACCGTGCCCGTGAAAGGATATGCTATGACCAACGAACTGACCGATCTCACGAACATTCCCGCCCCGACGCTCACGCTCGATCCCGTAAGCGACGGCGAGGTGGCCGAGGTCTCCATCATCGAGGTGGACCCGCCCGCCGCGCCCAGCCTCGCCGACTCGCTTTCCGCCGAGGAGCTGGCCCAGGTGGACGCCTTCGCCCAGCAGATCGACATCGCCAATTCCCAGCAGGTGCTCACCTTCGGCGCCGGCGCCCAGAAGAAGATGGCGTCGTTCTCCGAGACGGCGCTCGCGAAGGTGCGCACCCAGGATTTGGGCGAGGCGGGCGATCTTATCGCCGGGGTAGTGACCGAGCTCAAGAACTTCGACGTGGATGACGACGACAAGGGCTTCTTCGGCCTGTTCAAGAAGTCGGCGAACAAGATCACGTCGCTCAAGGCCCGCTACGACACCGCCGAGGCCAATGTCGACAAGATCGCCAAGACCCTCGAGGGCCATCAGGTGCAGCTCATGAAGGACGCGGCCACGCTCGACAAGCTCTACGAGCTGAACCTCACCTACTTCAAGGAGCTGACCATGTACCTTCTGGCCGGCCGTCAGCGCCTGGCCGAGGTGCGCGAGGGCGAGCTGGCCGAACTTTCCGCCAAGGCTCAGGCCTCCGGCTCCACCGAGGACGCCGAGGCGGTGCAGAAACTCGCCGCCGCCTGTAACCGCTTCGAGAAGAAGCTGTCGGACTTGGATTTGTCCCGCACCGTGGCCATGCAAATGGCGCCGCAGATCCGTCTTGTGCAGAACAACGAGATGCTCATGATCGAGAAGATCCAGACGACGCTCGTGAACACCATTCCTCTGTGGAAGAGCCAGATGCTGCTGGCGCTGGGGCTCGCCAACAACGAGGCGGCGCTCAAAGCCCAGTCGGCCGTCACCGACATGACCAACGAGCTTCTGCGCAAGAACGCCGAGAAGTTGAAAGCTTCCACCGTGGAGGTGGCCCGCGAGTCCGAGCGCGGCATTGTGGACATCGAGACGTTGAAGGCCACCAACGAGAACCTCATCCAGACCTTCGACGAGGTAATGAAGATCCAGGCCGAGGGCCGCGCCAAGCGCGCCGAGGCCGAGGCGGAGATGCGCCGCATGGAAGCCGAGCTGCGCCAGAAACTGCTGGAGGTGAAGTAGCCCGTGCGCGTGATGGCGCTGGACATTGGGGAAGTGCGCGTGGGGGTGGCGGTGAGCGACCCGGGCGAGCGCGTGGCAAGTCCGGTGTGCGTGATGCCCGCCGCCGAGGTGACCGGTTGCGCCAAGCCCTTCCGCCGGCTTCTGGAAGACTGGGAGCCGGAGCTGCTCGTCTGCGGGCTGCCCCGCACGCTCGCCGGCGAGGAGGGCCCCCAGGCGGCCCGCATTCGCAAGGAGGCCGCGCGCATCAGCGACGCCTGCGGCATTCCCCACGTTTTCGCAGATGAACGGCTCAGCTCGGCCGAGGCCAAGCGGAGTTTGCGTGAAAAGGGTCTGACTGAGAAGGAGATGCGCGGCAAGGTTGATATGATAGCCGCAAGTCTGTTTTTGCAATCTTGGCTCGACGAGCGTGCCCGCGCTTGAGGTATTCGCGGGGCTAATCGCCGGGCCGTTTCGTAGAGAAAGGCCGCACCTTGGCTCTCCATGGCAAGAAGGTCACCTATTCGTCCCACTCCTCTCGCGCCGCCCGGGCGGCGCACGCCAAGGGGGATCGGGAGTTCCGTACCTACGACACGAGCGCCATCATGCCGAAGAAGTCGCCGGCGCCCTTCATTTGCTTGGGCATCGTGGCCGTCGTCGTCATTGCGGCCGTGTGCTTCTTCGCCTTCCGCGGCTGCGCCGGCTCGCAAGTGGAACTGCTCGCGCCTGGCCAGTCGGCGGAGGTGACCGTCACGGAAGGGGAGACCGCCTCCTCCATCGGCGACGCGCTCGTGGCCGCGCGCCTCATCGGCAGCTCGCGGGAGTTCACCGACGAGGTCACGCGCCTGGAAGCCGCCTCGGCGCTCATTCCCGGCACCTACACCTTCCAGGGCGGCAGCACCCCCGAGGAGCTGGTGCGCGCCATCATGGCCGGCCCCGCCCAGGTGGGCGACACGCTCGCCGTGCCCGAGGACATCACCCGTGCGGAGCTGTCCGAGCTGGTGGCGAGCGCCACGGGCGGCCGCATCACCGCCGAGGCCTTCCTCGCCGCTTCCGAGAACGCGAGCGCCTATGCGGCCGACTACGCGTTTCTGGAAAGCGCCGGCGAGAACTCGCTGGAGGGCTTCCTGTTCCCCAAGACCTACGCCGTGACCGAGGACATGGATGCCGAGGCCGTCGTGCGCATGATGCTCGACCAGTTCGGCACGGAGACCGCCAGCATCTTCGACGACTTCGCCAACAGCTACCCGGCGAGCCAGGGGCTCACGCTGTACCAGGCGGTGAACCTGGCCTCCATCGTCGCCAAGGAATCCACCGGCGACCAGGAGGTGCGCGATCATGTGGCCGGGGTGTTCTACAACCGCCTCGCCTCCGATCGGCCCTACCTGGAATCCGACGCCACCACGGCCTACGAGGTGGGCCGCGAGCCCACGGCCGAGGAGGTGCACGCCGAGACGCCCTACAGCACCTACGCGAATGCGGGCCTGCCTCCGACGCCCATCTGCTCGCCGGGCCTCGAGAGCCTCACCGCCGTGTGCGAGCCGACCCAAACCGAGGACATGTTCTTCTACTTCTATCCCGATGCCGACGGCAACATGCAGGCGGCGTTCAGCAAGACCTACGAGGAGCATCAGCAGGCCATCGCCGATAATTCCAACGCTGGTGGCGCCGACGGGTCGGGCGATGCTGCAGCCGGTGAAGGCGCGGCCGCCTAAGGGCGCCCTTTCGGTCTTCAGGTGCGACCCATGGCGCTTCTCACCCCCGATCGCTATTTCTCGCGCATCAGCGCCATCGATATCGAGCGCGATTTGCTCGGGTGCGGCCTGACTCATGTGCTGCTCGATATCGACAATACCGTGCGCGCCCGGGATACGGGATGCGTGCCGCGCGATGTGGGGATGTGGCTCGGTCGGGCGCGGGAGGCCGGAGTGAGCTTCTGTTTGCTCTCGAACAACTGGCATGCCGACGTGTACCGGTTCGCCGGCGAGTTGGAGATGCCCATCGTGGCCAAGGCCTTAAAGCCGCTGCCGCCGGCGTTTCTCGCGGCCCGGCGGAAGATCGGGGGAGCCGCCGCCGACACGGTCGTTGTTGGCGATCAGCTGGCGACCGATGTGCTGGGAGCCCATCTGACGGGCATGAAGGCCTATATGCTGCAGCCGTTGGTCGAGCAGGATCTGCCCCATACGCTGCTGCTGCGCAACGTCGAGCGGGCTATTTTGGGAGATCGCAAGCCGGAGCCGGCAATCAATATCGCGGAATGCGAGGCGAGCCGTTCCGCGGCGCGCCGCGGACAAGGAAGCGCCCCGCGCCGCTTCGGGCAGGGCGCGCAGCGCGGGGTCGAAGGGGCCTCGCGCGAAACGGGAAGGGAATCGCTGTGAGCGAGAAGCTGTATGTGCTGGGGCACCCGGTGAGCCATTCGAAATCGCCGGTCATGTACAACGCCGTCTACGAGAAGGCGGGGCTGCCCTGGCATTACGGTCTCATGGATGTGCCGACGGCGCCCGAGGCCGAGGCGTTCCTTGCGGCTCGCGACTTCCTTTCCATCAACATCACCACGCCCTATAAGCCCGAGGCGTTCGCTGCCGCCGATGTGCGGGCCGCCTCGGCCACGCTCGCCCACGGGGCCAACGTGCTCGTGAACAAGGACGGGGCCCTTATCGCCTACAACACCGACGGCCAGGGCTGCGTGGCCTATTTGGAACGGGCCGGCGTCGATTTTCGCGGCGCGTCCGTCGTCGTTTGCGGCACGGGGCCGACCTCCCTCTCCATCCTGCACGCCGTGGCCCAGGCGGGGCCGGATGAGGTGATCCTCATCGGCCGCGACAAGGCCAAGGCCCGCAACGTCATGCGCACCTACGCCGACGAGCTGGGGGCGATGGTCGGACGGGTGGTGGACATGCCCGCCTTCAAAGAAGGACACCTGAGCTTTTCCGAGGTGTACAAGCAGGTGGGCTTCAAGTTCGGCAGCTACGCCACGTCGCGGCAGGCCATCGCGGGCGCGGACATCATCATCGACGCCACGCCGCTCGGCATGAAGGCGGGCGATCTGGCCCCCTTCGACACGGCGCTTCTGAGCGCGGGCCAGACGGTGTTCGACGTGGTGTACGGCCATGGCGAGACGGCGCTGGCCCGGGCGGCCCGGGCGGCGGGGTGCCGGTTTTTCGACGGTGCCGGCATGCTCGTCGGCCAGGCCGTGGTCACGGTGGGCATCCTGCGCGACATCACCAGCGAGGCGGCCCTCGACATCCCCGAGGACGAGCTGTTCGCCCTTATGGCGCAGGCGGCCGGGTTTAATCTCGCCTAAGGCCCCTCGGGCGCGCGGGGATTTGGCGGCCGAGATGCCTTTGGCCCCATAGGCGGCGCGGCGCTGTCCTGCTATCATAGCGGCAATGGAAAACACCCTAGCTCGAAAGGTCGCGCCATAATGAACCGCACTAAGATCGCCCAGCTCTACGCCGATGCCGACGCCTTCGCCGGGAAGACCGTCACCGTTGCCGGTTGGGTCAAGTCAGTCCGCGATATGAAGAACTTCGGCTTCGTCACGTTGAACGACGGCAGCTGCTTCAAGGACTTGCAAGTGGTCATGGACCGCGCGACGCTGGAAAACTACGACGAGATCGCGCACCAGAACGTGTCGGCGGCTCTCGTGTGCGAAGGCGTGTTGAAGCTGACGCCGGACGCCCCGCAGCCCTTCGAGCTTGCCGCCGAGAGCATTCGCGTCGAGGGCGCCTCGGCTCCCGACTACCCGCTGCAGAAGAAGCGCGCCACGCCGGAGTTCCTGCGCACCCAGCAGCATCTGCGGCCGCGCACGAACCTGTTCCGCGCCGTGTTCCGCATCCGCTCGATGGCCGCCGCCTCCATCCACCGCTTCTTCCAAGACCGCGGGTTCGTCTACGTGCACACGCCCATCATCACGGCGAGCGACTGCGAGGGGGCCGGCGAGATGTTCCGCGTGACCACCATCGACCCGGCCCAGGTACCGCTCGTGAGCGAGGAGGCTGCTGCGGCCTCGGACGGCGCGCTTGTGGCCGGCGAGGTGGATTGGAGCGCCGACTTCTTCGGCAAGCCCGCCTCGCTCACCGTGTCCGGCCAGCTGAACGCCGAGAACTTCGCCATGGCCTTCGGGGATGTGTACACGTTCGGCCCCACTTTCCGCGCGGAGAACTCCAACACGGCGCGCCATGCCGCCGAGTTCTGGATGGTGGAGCCCGAGATTGCCTTCGCCGACCTTGAGGACGATATGGAACTGGCCGAGAGCATGCTCAAGTACGTCATCCGCGACGTGATGGAGCGCTGCCCCGACGAGCTGGCCATGTTGAACAAGTTCGTCGACAAGGGGCTTCTCGAGCGCCTGGATCATGTGGCCTCCTCCGACTTTGCGCGCGTCACCTACACCGAGGCCATCGATATCCTGCTCGCGGCGCAAGCGGCTGGGCGCGCCTTCGAGTATCCCGTTGAATGGGGCATCGACTTGCAGACCGAGCACGAGCGGTTCCTCACCGAGGAACACTTCGGCCGCCCGACGTTCGTGATCGACTATCCCGTCGGCATCAAGGCCTTCTACATGCGCCTGAACGACGACGGGCGCACCGTGGCCGCCATGGACTGCCTCGTGCCGGGCATCGGGGAAATCGTGGGCGGCTCCCAGCGCGAGGAGCGCCTGGAAGTGCTCGAGCGGCGCATCGCCGAGCTGGACATGGACGCCGAGCAGTACCGGGCGTATCTGGACTTGCGCCGTTTCGGCACCTGCCAGCATGCGGGCTTCGGGCTCGGGTTCGAGCGCCTCGTGATGTACCTCACGGGCGTGAGCAATATCCGCGACGTCATCCCGCACCCGCGCACGGTGGGCAACGCCGAGTTCTAAGAGGGCTCAGGGGCCGCTTCCGCCCGCACTTTACCGTCCCGAAACGGTCGGGTGCCTCTGCGTGCGCTACAATGGGTGCCGATCTGTCTCGGGCGCCCTCTGTCGGCGCGCCCTGCGAGAAAGCTGCGTCTATGGAATACATCACTGCCGGAGAAAGTCACGGGCCGAATCTTACGGCCATCGTGACGGGCGTGCCGGCCGGCCTGCCCGTGTCCGTCGATCACATCAACTCCGATCTGGCCCGCCGCCAGGCCGGCTACGGGCGCGGCGGCCGCATGGCCATCGAGAAGGATACGGTGCGCGTCACGAGCGGCATCCGCTTCGGTCGCACTATCGGCAGTCCCATCGCGCTTGAGGTGGCCAACCGCGATTGGGAGAACTGGACGGAGCGCATGGCCGCCTTCGGCGAAGCGCCGCGCGATCTGGTGCGCGAGGTGACGCCCCGGCCGGGGCATGCCGACCTGGTGGGCGCCCTGCGCACGAATACCGATGACTGCCGCAACATCTTGGAGCGCGCGAGTGCCCGGGAGACAGCGGCCCGGGTGGCCGCGGCCGGCGTGGCGCGCGAGTTTCTGGCGGCGCTCGGCGTGGAAGTGATGTCGTACGTGGTGTCGGTGGGGGACGCGGCCATGCCCGAGGAGACGATGGCCGATGCCGCCGAGCACAAGCCGCTCGACATCGAGCTGTCGGAGATGCGCTGCCCGGACGCGAAGGCGACCATCGCCATGAAGAAGGCCATCGACCGCGCGAAGTCCGACGGCGAGAGCTTGGGCGGCACCTTCCGCATCGTAGTCTGCGGGCTTGCGCCGGGGCTCGGCACCTACGCCACGGGCGCCGATCGGCTTACCTCGCGGCTGGGCGCGGCGCTCTTTTCCATCCCTGCCATCAAGGGCGTGGAATTCGGCCTCGGTTTTCAGGCAGCCGCGCGTCCCGGGTCGCAGGTGCACGACCCCATCGTGCTCGCCGACGGCGAGTTCCGCCGCACGTCGAACAACGCCGGCGGCTTAGAAGGCGGCATGACCACGGGCATGCCGCTCGTGATCACGGCGGCCATGAAGCCCATCCCGACGCTCATGACGCCGCTGGAAACGGTGAACCTGGACACGCTCTGCGTGGAGGAGGCGTCGAAGGAGCGCTCGGACGTGTGCGCGGTGCCGGCGGCGGCCGTGGTGGCCGAGGGCGAGGTGGCCTTCGCGCTGGCCAACGCCTATCTGGAGGCCTTTGGCGACACCTGCATGGCCGATATCAAGGCGAACATCAAGGCCTACAAGGCGCGGCTGCGCACCATGGGGCGCTAAGATGGCGGAACGCATGGAACTGACTCGCCCGGTCTTTTTCGTCGGGTTCATGGGCGCCGGCAAGACGTCGGTGGCCCGGCGCCTCGCCCGCACGTGCGGGGTGGCCTCGGTGGACATGGACACCTACATCGAGCGCCGCGAGGGCAAGAAGGTGAAGGAGATCTTCGCCGAGGGCGGCGAGGAGGGATTCCGCGCCATCGAGACGGACGTGCTGCGCGAGCTGGGCGCTAAGCCCGACCCTTTGCTCATCTCCTGCGGCGGCGGCGTGGTGGTCACGCCGGCCAACCACGACGTCTTCCGCGAGGCCGGCTTCGTGGTGTATCTGGAAGTGACCGCCGACGAGGCCGCCAGCCGCATCAGCGATACGTCCACCCGGCCCTTGTTCCAGAACCTGGAAGCGGCCCGGGCCCGCTGCGAGGAGCGCCTGCCGCTGTACGAGGCGGTGGCCGACGTGCGCGTGAGCACCGCTGGCAAATCGGTGCCGGCCATCGCGCGGGAAGTGCAGCGCATTTTGGAAAAGGAGGGAATCCTGTGCCCGCAACAAAGATAGTGGTCAACATCCCCGGAGAGACGCCCTACGACGTGCGCATCGGAGCCACGGTGCTCGGCGGTCTCGGCGAGTCGGTGCGGCGGCTCGATGGCGTGGGACAGGCGCCGCACCTGCTCGTCCTCACCGATTCCAATGTGGGGCCGCTGTATCTGGAAGAGGCCAAGTCGTCGCTGAAGGCGGCGGGCTTCCGCGTGAGCGATATCGTCGTGCCCGCGGGGGAGGACTCGAAGTCGCTCGCAGTGGCCGGGGAGATCTGGTCGGCCATGGCATCGCTCGGACTCACGCGCGACTGCGCTGTGGTGGCCCTCGGCGGCGGCGTCGTGGGCGATCTGGCCGGGTTCGTCGCTTCCACGTACATGCGGGGCATCCCGTTTGTGCAGGTGCCCACCTCGCTTCTGGCCATGGTGGACTCCTCGGTCGGCGGCAAGACCGGCGTGAACCTTCCCGAGGGGAAGAACCTCGTGGGCACGTTCAAGCAGCCGGCCTACGTGTGCGCCTCCACGGCGGTGCTCGCCACGCTGGACGACCGCGAATGGGCCTGCGGCTGCGCCGAGATCGCCAAGGCGTCGGTGATCGATTCCGACGAGTTCTTCTTCTGGATGATGGATCACGCCGCCGCCCTGGAGGCGCGCGATTCGGTGGTGGTCACTGAGGCCATCGCGCGGTCGGTGGTGTTCAAGGCCAACGTCGTAGCCGAGGACAAGACGGAGAGCCGTGGGGTGCGCGAGTGCCTGAACTACGGGCACACCCTGGGGCATGCGGTGGAGGCGCTCGCGGGCTATGGGACGTTCTCCCATGGGGCCGCCGTGGCCGAGGGCATGCGCTTCGCGGCGCGCCTCGGCGTGGATGTGGTGGGCACGTCGGCCGAGCTGGTGGATGCCCAGGACGAGCTTCTGGACGGGCTCGGGCTGCCGGCTTTGGCGTGGTCGGCGCCGGCTGACGAGATGCTGGCTGCCATGAAGCGCGACAAGAAGACCCGTGCCGGCGAGGTGCGCTTCGTGCTGCCCCGCGACATCGGCGACTGGGAACTGGTGGCCGTGCCTGACGACGTGATTTTGGAGCATCTGCGCCGGTGGGAGGCTTCCAAGAGTTTGTGACGTTGACGGCGATCGGTCGGGGAAGGTGCTCCGCAGCCCGCTGCGCGCTTGATCCCCTTCCGAACGCGGCAAAAGAAACAGCGAAGATGACGCACATAAGCCGGTACCATCCCGGCATCGTTGCTGCTGAAGTGGAAGCTGTTTCTTAACGGCCGCGTTCGCCAGGAGGCGCGCAGAGGTCTGCGGAGCACCTTCCCCGACCGATCGGAGAGAGGCGAACTTTGTTGAAGAAGATACTGCTCATGAATGGGCCTAACTTGAATATGTTGGGGGTGCGTGATCCGGCTATTTATGGCACGGACACGCTTGAGGCCATCGAGGAGATGGTGCGTGCCTACGGGGCCGAGCATGGCTGCGAGGTCGACTGCTTCCAGTCGAACCATGAGGGCGCGCTCATCGATCGGCTGCATGCGGCCCATGGCAACTACGACGGCATCGTGTACAACCCCGGGGCGCACACGCACTACTCCTACGCGCTGCACGATGCTGTGGAATGTATCGACGTGCCGGTGGTGGAGATTCACATCTCGGACATTAGCAAGCGCGAGGAGTTCCGCCGCCACTCGGTGATCGCGCCGGCCTGCGTCGCCCAGGTGAAGGGCCTCGGCAAAGAGGGCTACCTGCGCGCGCTGGATATTTTGCTGGAAAACGCTGTGGCCGAAGGTAGCGAATAGCCCGATAGGGTAGGACGCCGGTGCGACGGGGCGTCCCGCGCGTAGGTTGCGCAGCGAACGGAACAGTCCAGTGAACTGTTCCGCCGAGCGAGCCATTGCTTGAGCACGGGACGCCCCGTCGCACCGGCGTCCGGACGAACCAGGAGGAATTCATGACGGTATTCGACGAGTTGAATGATCCGAAGGCCTGCGAGCGGCATCTGGCTCGCTTGCGCGAGACGTTTCCCGAGCTGGGCGTGGGGGCGTTTCTCGTGCGCGACACGTCGAACGTCCAGTGGCTCACCGCCTTCGACGATGTCTTCGACGAGGAGGCGGCTCATGCTCTGTATGTCTGCCCCGACCACGCGTGGCTGCATACCGACTTGCGCTACGTGACGGCCTGCGAGAACGCCGTGCGCCACAAGCCTTTGGAAGTGAGCGCCGAGCGCGAGACCCACGCGCAGTTTGCCGCCAAGCGGTGGGGAGGCCGGCCCGCCGGGGCTGCCGATGCGGTTTTGGGCATCGAGGACGGCGTCTCGCTGGCCGAGTACCGCCGCTTGCAGAAAGCGTTCGCCGAGGCCGATGCCGGGGAGCCTTTCGTGGAGACCGACGGCGTCGTGGTGGGCCTGCGCGCGGTGAAGGATCGCTACGAGATCGCTCGGATGCGCGGCGCCCAGTCGATCACCGATGCCGCCTTCGAGCACATCGTCCGCTACATGCGCCCGGGCATGATGGAGCGCCAGGTGCAGCTGGAGCTCGAGGAGTTCATGCTGCGCCATGGTGCCCAGGGCCTGGCGTTCCCCTCCATCGTGGCCACCGGGCCCAACGGCGCGAGCCCGCACGCCATCCCCGGCGCCACCATGCTGGAGGCCGGCCAGTGCGTCGTGCTCGACTTCGGCGCCCGCTCCTACGGCTACTGCTCGGACATGACGCGCACGGTGTTTCTCGGCGAGCCCGACCCGGAGATGCGGGCGGCGTGGGACGCGTTGCGGGAGGCCAACGAGTCCGTGGAAGCTATGCTTCGACCCGGCGTCACGGGCAAAGAGGCCCACGAGCGGGCCGAGGCGGTGCTAGCGGCGGCCGGCTTCGGCGGCCGGATGGGCCACGGGCTCGGTCACGGCGTGGGCATCGACATCCACGAGGAACCGGTGCTCGCCCCACGCAATGAGCGGCCGCTTGCGGCCGACAACGTTGTCACCGTGGAGCCGGGCATCTACCTGCCGGGCAAGTTCGGCATGCGCCTGGAGGACTTCGGCGTCGTGACCGCCGACGGCTTCGACGTGTTCACCAACTCCACCCACGACCTCGTGGTCATCTAGGGCTTCGCCTTGTCGCCGTTGCGTCGCCGTCGTTCTGCCGCTCGTCGGTGGTGAGCGGTTGAGTTTGCGCCATCTAACCTTTGCGCAGTCGTGCTCGCGTATTTTCTGCGAACCGCGTCTCTTCCCGTGCTATAACTGAAAGGTATTTGCACGCCGCGACACCGGAAAGGACGGTGAGGAGACGATGACGGAACGGAAGATCAATCGTGGAAGCGAGATTCGGACCAAGGGAAAATCCATGGGGCGCGAGCGCTCGGGCGCATCTGCCGATCCGTCCGACAGACCCTCGCCGCAAGCCGGCGGCTTAAAGACTGCGTCTTCGGCCGAAGACGTCCGAGGCACTCAAGACGGTCTTCCTCCTTCGACTGAATCTGCGGAAGGCTCGCCCGCCGCTCTCGCCGAGCGATCGCTGACGCTGCGCGCCGCCCTGTTTCTGACGGGCCGCATCGTGCTCATGCTAGCGGGCATCGCGGTCATGGGGCTTGGCATCGATATCGTCGTGAAGGCCGATTTGGGCAACTCGCCCATCTCCGCCACGCCCAATGTGCTCTCCCTCGGGTTCACGGCCGTGAGCTTCGGCACATTCATGCTGGGGTGGCAGTGCTTTCTCGTGCTGGTGCAAATCGCCCTTCTTCGCCGGGAGTTTCGCCTGGTTGACTTGTGGCAGATTCCCATCTCGGTGTTCTTCGGCGTGTGCATTGACGCCTTCATGACACTGCTCGGCCCCGCTGCGCCGACGAGTTATGTCGCCTCGTGGCTGTGGCTTATCGGCGGCATGGCCGTTCTCGCGCTGGGCATTGTGATGACGGTCGTCTCGGGCACGGTCATGAACTGCGGCGAGGCCGTGGTGCAGGCCGTGGTGCGCAAGACCGGCGCCCGGTTCGGCACCGTGAAGGTGGGCTTCGATCTCGCCTGCGCGGCCCTGGCGTGCCTGTGCGCGTTCCTGTTCGTGGGTCATTTGGCTGGCGTGCGCGAGGGCACCTTCGTCTGCGCCGCCTTCACCGGCGTCATCGTGAACGTCTACATGGGCCTTTACGGCAAGCTGCGCGACGCCGCCCGCAGACGGCGCAAAGGGACGGAGAGGCCTTTCGCCGACGAGCCGCAGGGCGCCCCCGCAACAGAAGAGGCGTAGGCGACAGGGCCGAAAGAAGCGCCACTGCCGACCGATCGTCCAACAGGGTGACGTGTCCGGGCAAGAATAAGCTCCCGATGGGGCGGAAAATTCGACTTGTTAGACTTTGGGGATCGTAAGCGCCGAGTATCGCGGGGCAAAACTGACGAATAACGTAAATAGCAGGTCTTATCGGAGCTGCTTTGCCAAACAAGAAATCTAACAAGTCGAAATTTTCGCCCATATCGAAAGGGGTAGTTTGCTCGTGCCTTTAAGCGGCATCTCCGACGGCCGCCTCTTCTTCTATGGCGATGGCTGGCGTTGCGCTCGCGTCCTCCTGCGTCTCTTCATGGCGCTCCGCAACAGCTTTGCCCAAACGCAGTATTCCGTAGGCTCCGAACACCGCCGTATACACGAAAAGCGATTCTTGGGCGGCAACGCCTCCGTGTAGGGCAGCAGGAAGAAGCATGAGCGCAAGATGGCAGAATATCAGAGCGAAGAATAAGTAGGCGAATCGCTGGATGCGCGTCCAGCGACGGCTGCTCATGGCCCGCTTCACGATGCCGAGGGACGTCACGCCAAGAAGAGCGAGCAGCACGAAGAGTGCGACGGCCACGCCGAAGGCGACGGCAACATTGCTGTTGATGCTCGCATTGCCGAGCAGTCTGGGCAGGTAGGAGCCAAGGTACACGGCCATGTGCCCGAGGCAGAGAATGCAGGCGATAATGGACAGCTCGGCCCTGATCGGCTTCATTCGACGGTAGAGAGTCTGCTCCTTGCCGAGGCAACCTATGAGCATGACGACTGCGAAGAGGGCGACGGCAAGCTCGCACTTTTGAATGAGATCGACCAGGGGCATCCACAGCCAGCGGGGAACGCCGAAGGTGGCACCAAAGAAGTAGAGAAGGACGAGCATCGCGGCAATGCTGTAGAAGAGAGAGGGATGAGCCTTGAGAGGGCTTCGGAGGAGGTAGGCCGCCACTGCCGCGATAATCAAGAGAAAGAGGAAATTCATAGGGGCTCCTAAGGTTGCCGAAGAGCGAAGCTGACTGCATGGACCAACTTCACGTGAGAAAGAGAAGGGCGTCCGACGAAGGGGAGGGTCGGACGC
>OLWX01000111.1_pt1 | contig 51410 bp, 38 predicted proteins | sample 1673541 | NCBI WGS metagenome assembly OLWX01 (sample SAMEA103958114, study PRJEB25191) | human gut metagenome | reverse complement strand
CAAAAGATGCCGGTAAAATCGCAGGTCTTGATGTAAAACGTATCATCAACGAGCCAACAGCAGCAGCTCTTGCATATGGTCTTGACAATGAAAAAGAACAGAAGATCATGGTATATGACCTTGGTGGTGGTACATTCGACGTATCTGTTATCGAGATCGGTGACGGAGTTATCGAAGTATTATCTACAGCCGGTAACAACAGACTTGGTGGAGATGACTTCGACCAGAAGATTACAGACTACATGATCGCTGAATTTAAGAAACAGGAAGGTGTTGACTTATCTGCAGATAAGATGGCACTTCAGAGATTAAAAGAAGCAGCTGAGAAAGCTAAAAAAGAACTTTCTTCAGCAACAACAACAAACATCAACCTTCCATTCATCACAGCTACAGCAGAAGGTCCAAAACATTTCGATATGAACCTTACAAGAGCTAAATTTGATGAACTGACACATGATCTTGTACTGAAGACATCTGAGCCGGTACAGAGAGCATTATCAGATGCTGGTATCACAGCTTCTGAACTTGGTCAGGTACTGTTAGTTGGTGGATCTACACGTATCCCTGCAGTACAGGAAGAAGTAAAACGTCTGACAGGTAAAGAGCCAAGCAAATCTCTGAACCCGGATGAGTGTGTAGCACTTGGAGCATCTGTTCAGGGTGGTAAACTTGCAGGAGATACAGGCGCCGGCGACATCCTTCTTCTGGATGTAACTCCGCTGTCACTGTCTATCGAGACAATGGGTGGTGTAGCTACTCGTCTGATCGAGAGAAATACAACAATTCCTACAAAGAAGAGCCAGATCTTCTCTACAGCTGCTGATAACCAGACAGCCGTTGATATCAACGTAGTACAGGGAGAAAGACAGTTCGCAAGAGATAACAAATCCCTCGGACAGTTCAGACTGGACGGAATCGCACCAGCTCCACGTGGAATCCCACAGATCGAAGTTACATTCGATATCGATGCAAATGGTATCGTAAATGTATCTGCAAAAGACCTTGGAACTGGAAAAGAACAGCACATCACAATTACAGCAGGATCTAACATGTCTGATGAAGATATCGACAAAGCTGTAAAAGAAGCTGCTGAATTCGAAGCTCAGGACAAGAAACGTAAAGAAGGAATCGATGCTAAGAACGAAGCTGACGCTATGGTATTCCAGACAGAGAAAGCTCTGCAGGAAGTTGGCGACAAGCTTGACGGTGCAGACAAAGCAGCAGTAGAAGCTGACTGTAAAGCTCTGAAAGAATTACTTGAAAAAGCAAATACAGATACTCTTACAGATGAGCAGGTTGCAGAGATCAAAGCAGGTAAAGAAAAACTGACAGAGAGTGCTCAGAAGCTCTTCACAAAGATGTATGAGCAGGCTGGCGCAGCAGCAGGAGCTCAGGGAGCTGGTCCTCAGCCAGGAGCTAATGCAGGAGCTGGTCCTCAGCCAGGAGCTAATGCAGGAGCAGGCCCGGCACCAGAAGGATTCCAGGGCGACGATGTCGTAGACGGAGATTACAAAGAAGTCTAAGAACATTAAGTGAGGAATAGGAAATGGCAGAGTCAAAAAGAGATTACTATGAGGTGCTTGGGGTCAGTAAAGATGCTGACGAAGCAACTTTGAAAAAAGCATACAGACAGGTTGCCAAGAAGTATCACCCGGATATGAATCCGGGTGATGCTGAAGCTGAAAAGAAGTTCAAAGAAGCTTCTGAGGCGTATGCAGTCTTGAGTGATCCGGAAAAACGCCGTCAGTATGATCAGTTTGGTCATGCTGCTTTTGACGGAAGTGCGGGAGCAGGCGGCGGATATGGCGGATTCGACTTTAACGGTGCTGATTTTGGCGACATTTTCGGAGATATCTTCGGAGATCTGTTCGGCGGCGGACGCAGAGGCGGTCGTGCGAACCAGGGACCGATGAAAGGTATGAATATCCGTAAGAGTGTCAGAATCACATTCGAAGAGGCTGTATTCGGATGCGAGAAAGAATTGGACGTTGTATTAAAAGACCCATGTCCGAAATGTAACGGAACAGGTGCCAAACCGGGAACATCTCCGGAGACTTGTCCGAAATGTGGCGGTAAAGGTCAGGTAGTATATACACAGCAGTCATTCTTTGGAACGGTACAGAATGTACAGACCTGTCCGGATTGCCAGGGAACTGGTAAGATTATTAAGGAAAAATGTCCGGATTGCGGCGGAACAGGCTATGTAGCCAGCAAGAAGAAGATATCCGTATCAATTCCTGCAGGTATTGATAATGGCCAGAGTGTCAGAATCCGTGAAAAAGGTGAGCCGGGTGTAAACGGCGGACCAAGAGGAGATCTTCTGGTGGAGGTTGTGGTATCAAGACATCCAATCTTCCAGCGTCAGGATATGCACATCTTCTCGACGGTACCGATTACATTTGCACAGGCAGCACTTGGTGCGGATATCCGTATCAAGACGGTAGATGGAGAAGTAATCTACACGGTAAAACCGGGAACCAAGACAGATACAAAAGTACGTCTGAAAGGTAAAGGAGTTCCATCTCTTCGAAATGCACAGGTTCGCGGCGATCATTATGTGACACTTGTGGTCCAGACACCGGAACACTTAAGTGCCGAAGCAAAAGAAGCATTGCGTAAATTCGATGAGCTGACCGGCAATTCTCTCGGAGCAGAGAAATCTGAAAAAGCGGAAGAGCACGAACATAAAGGCAAAAAGAAAAAAGGATTTATGGATAAATTAAAGGAGACCTTTGATGATTAATTTCATCAGAGGTTTCCTCTTTTTTTACAAAAAACACTGGCATTCACCGTGGTAAAGTGATATCATATTAAATAAATCAAATTTTTAACAAACCAGGAGGACTCAAATATGTATGCATTTGATGAAATTAAAAAAGCAGACAGTGAAATTGCAGACGCCATTCAGGCCGAGATGGAGAGACAGAATTCGCATCTGGAGCTGATCGCATCGGAGAACTGGGTAAGCAAAGCAGTCATGGCAGCAATGGGAAGTCCGCTTACAAATAAATACGCAGAAGGCTATCCGGGCAAACGTTACTATGGTGGATGTCAGTGTGTGGATGTAGTGGAAGATCTTGCAAGAGAAAGAGCAAAGAAGTTATTTGGCTGTGATTATGCCAATGTACAGCCACATTCCGGAGCACAGGCAAATCTGGCAGTATTCTTTGCAATGCTGGAGCCTGGAGACAAAGTCATGGGTATGAACCTGGATCATGGCGGACATCTGACACATGGTTCTCCGGTTAATATTTCCGGTAAATATTTCAACGTCGTATCATACGGAGTGAACGACGAGGGTGTGATCGATTATGATAAGGTACGTGAGATCGCAGTAAAAGAAAAACCAAAGATGATCATTGCGGGAGCAAGTGCTTATGCAAGAATCATTGATTTCAAAAAATTCCGTGAGATCGCGGATGAAGTAGGAGCATACCTGATGGTTGATATGGCCCATATCGCAGGACTTGTTGCAGCAGGACTTCATCCAAGCCCGATCCCGTACGCAGATGTCACAACAACGACAACACATAAGACACTGCGCGGACCAAGAGGCGGTCTGATCCTCTGTAATCAGGAAGCAGCAGATAAATTCAACTTTAATAAAGCTGTATTCCCTGGAATCCAGGGAGGACCACTGGAACACGTGATCGCAGGAAAAGCGGTATGCTTCAAAGAAGCCCTGGAGCCTGAATTCGCAGAATATCAGAAACAGATCATCAAAAATGCACAGGCACTCAGTAAGGGACTGATGGACCGTGGAGTGAAGATTGTATCCGGAGGAACAGATAATCACCTGATGCTGATTGATTTAAGAGGAGAAGATGTGACCGGTAAAGAACTGGAAAAACGTCTGGATGCCGCACACATCACATGTAACAAAAATACGGTACCGAACGATCCAAGATCACCGTTCGTGACAAGCGGTGTCAGACTTGGAACACCGGCGGTTACAACAAGAGGATTAAAAGAAGACGACATGGATATGATCGCAGAGTGTATCGCACTCGTACTTCAGAGTGAAGATAACATTGAAAAAGTCAAAGGAATGGTTGCAGAGCTGACTGCAAAATATCCTCTGGATATGTAAGGAACAACGAAAGAAAATAAGACAAAACAGGAAATCCGTCTGGGAAAAGGATTTAAGCTTACCCAGGCGGATTTTATTGTTGCTTGAACAAAATGTCCAACAGTGAAAAGATTGAGCAAAATATTTGAGTAGTTGATAGAAATAGGATAATAACAAGGGTGGAATTTTTAAAATGAAGGGCGTATAATAAAAATCAGTGTATACGAATCTATACCAGAATAAAAAAGGAAGAATCTTGTTTATACCATACAGATGTATGAATGCAAATATATATGGAAGGAGCCAGATTTTTGAAACTGAGAAACGTAAAAGTCGCAAAAAGATTAGGAACAAAAACGCTTGCAGGGTTGCTTGCATTTGGACTTGTCGTAGGTACGCCGTCGGTTGTTCTGGCAGATGTACAGAGCACGATGTCACAGTCAGAGGCTTTGTGGAACAGAAGTATCTGGACTTCAGTGATGAAACAAAAAAGCAGATTGAAGCGAATGGTGAGGATAAATATCAGACAGCAAAAGAAACGGTAAAACCAGAAGAAAATCAGGCATTATATTATACACTGACTTCTGTAAAAGAGGGATCGCCAAGTGGAGAAATCCGGGAATCCATGCTGGAATTTGCGTCACAGTTTATCGGTAATCCATATGTGTGGGGTGGTACAAGCCTGACGGACGGTGCAGACTGCTCTGGATTCGTACAGCAGATTTATAAACAGTATGGATACAGCCTTCCAAGAGTAGCAGAAGATCAAAGCCAGTATGGAACGAAGATTCCTGTAGAAGATGCCCAGCCGGGAGATCTGATCTTCTATGCTAAAGAAGGGTATGTATATCATGTGGTCATGTATGCAGGAGATGGCAGGACGATAGAGGCTGCAAGTACGAAACTCGGAATTATCGAAGGAAAAGTCAATACCAAAAATGCAGTATGGGCAACACGTATCCTGAAAGATGATTATTCTCTTACAGGCGGCGGAATTGAAAAGGCCAATGCAACAGAGGACATGTATGGACAGAAACTTGAAAATTTCCAGATTACATATTATTGTCCTTGCGAGATTTGCTGCGATAAAGCATCTAAAGTTACGGCATCGGGAACACCTGTTGCAGAAGGAAAGACAATCGCAACTGATCCGAATGTAATTCCATATGGAACCAAGGTGATTATCGGAGGACATGTATTTACAGCGGAAGATACAGGAAGAAAAGTCCAGGGAAATCAGATCAGTATTTATGTAAATAACCATGCAGAGGTATCTGCTTTTGACACAGAGAATACAGACGTATACCTGGCAAAATAATATAATAAAGAATGATAAAAAGGTGGTTTTTCAGAACTTACATGTTGAAAAACTGCCTTTTTCAAAGAAGGAACAGAAACTATGAATCAAGAAAATTTATTGAATAAGATCAGACAGAAAGATGCAAAAGCATTTACTCACGGGGGAAAATTTCATGCAGATGATATATTTTCATCGGCTTTGTTATTATATCTGAACCCGGAAATTCAGATTACAAGGGGAAATCAGGTGCCGGAAGAGTATGACGGCATTGTATTTGACATCGGACGGGGAGCATATGACCATCATCAGAAGGACAGCCGTGTCAGGGAAAACGGGATTCCATATGCGGCATTCGGACTTTTGTGGGAAGAGTTAGGAACGGAGATTCTTGGAGAAGAACTGGCAGAAAAATTTGATGAATCCTTTGTCCAGCCTCTCGATCAGAATGATAATACCGGTGAGAAGAATGAACTGGCTTCGCTGATCGGAAGTTTTAATCCGGCATGGGATGCAAAAGGAAATCATGATGATGCATTCTTTCATGCAGTCAGTATGGCTGGAATGATACTGGAAAGCAAATTCGAGAGATTCCGTGGAAATGAAAGGGCGGACAGGAAGATAGAAGAGATTTTGGAGGCACATGATGATGCAGTAGAAGAGGGAAAATGTGATGAAAGAATCCTGATTCTTCCGGAATTTGTTCCATGCCAGAAACGGCTGTCAGAGACGGAGATTGCATTTGTGATTTTCCCGTCAAATCGCGGAGGATATTGCATTCAGCCACAGAAAAAAGAATTTTCCATGAATTATAAATGTGCGTTTCCAGAAGCCTGGCTTGGGCTGGAGGGAGAAGCATTACAGAAAGCAACCGGACTTTCAGGAGCAGGATTCTGTCATAAAGGCGGCTTCCTGATGTCGACAGAGAATCTGGAGGATGCGGTAAAAGCGTGTGAAATCAGCCTCAAAGAGTATGTAGAAGCGCCGTGTATTGTCTGTTACGGAACATGTGATGAAGAAGTGAAAGAACTTCTGCATATGCTTCCGGAAATGAAGAATGTAACGGTACATGAGATGCCGCTGTCAGAGCCGCCGGAGATGGAGACAGATGGAATCTATGGAGAAGTTTTGATGGAAAAGCAGGAATGGAAGAAGCGGATAAAAGTACAGGTAAAAGAAATTCTGAAATACAAACCGGAGGCGGTATGTGTGAATGGAAATGTCTTTTCGACTTATCCGGTAGTACATGCGCTTCGTAAAAAGCATGTGCCGGTGCTGACAATAATGGAAAATGATGAGGAGAAGCTGATTGTGAGAATTCCGTCCGGTTCTTAGAATGTCAGATATAATGAAGTAGAAGAAGTAATAGAACATAACAAAAACGCAGAGACTTTTAAAAGGATTGAAGTAATCCCTCAAAAGTCTCTGCATTTTTATGCTTATTTACATGCTTTTAAAAGTTCTTTCAGGTAGTTCCACATACGCTGTGTAGATGCGATATGTACACGTTCATTATATGTATGCACACCTGTAAGATCCGGACCGAAAGAAATGATATCAAGATCATTCTTCTTGCCGTATAAGATTCCACATTCCAGTCCGCCGTGAGTTGTCTCAACAGTAGGTTCTTTTCCGAACATTTCTTTATAAAGTTCGATTGCCTTAGGACGGATCACAGAATCTGCATTGTAGCTCCATGCCGGATATTCACCGGAAATCTCACGGGATGCGCTTGCAAGATCCGTTGCAAGATCCAGTTTGTTCTGCATATCATCTAACTTGGTAGCGACAGAGCTTCGAACCTGGAATTTAATCTTTACAGTGTCTTCAGTAGTCTCAACAATACCTGTGTTCAGGGAAGATTCTACAGCGGTAGGGAATGCACGGTCATAGCACTGTACACCGTCGATCGCTCCATAAAGGAATCCGATTACATGTGAAGTAGTATCTGCATCAAAGGCCTTTAAGGTCGTCTCGCCATCGGAAACTGCTTTCAGAGATAAAGTAGGTTCCTGTCCGGCAAATTCAGCGTAGATAGTCTGTTCCAGTCCGGCAACAGCATCTATGATATCCTGAGCCTGTGCAGGATCTGCGATGATCTCAGTCGTATTGTACTGTGCGATTACGTTTGCCGCATTTCCGCCGTTTGTACTTACGATGTTAAAGTCGTAATCTTTTGCAAGTGCATACAGAACACGTCCCATGATCTTATGTGCATTTCCGAGCTGCTTCTGAATCTCGGCACCGGAATGTCCTCCCTGCAGATTGGAAAGGGAGATTGTCATCTTGGTTCCGCTTTCTTCACTCCATTCGATCGGGATAAAAGTATCATAAATGTATCCGCCGGCACATCCGACTGTCATAACGCCTTCAATCTCAGAGTCGATGTTCAGGCAGATCTTTCCTTTTAATACGGATGTATCGAGGTGATGTGCACCGCCCATACCGATCTCTTCATCAACTGTAAATACAGCCTCGATCGGTGGATGCGGGATATCTGTGCTGGCAAGAATTGCCATAGCATAAGCGACTGCGATACCGTCGTCACCGCCGAGAGTGGTGTTCTTTGCCCCGATCAAATCACCATCTACAAAAAGGTCTAACGGATCATTCTCGAAATCGTGATCGCTGTCAGTTGTCTTTGTAGCAACCATGTCCAGATGTCCCTGGATGATGACCGGATCACTGTCTTCATATCCGGCAGTACCAGGTTTTTTGATGATAACGTTGTTCATTTCATCCTGGATATATTCCAGATTGTGTGCTTTCGCAAATTCTACACAAAAATCACTGATCTTTTTTGTGTGGAAGGTACTTCTTGGTACCATACTTAATTCTTCGAAGTACTGAAATACTTCTTTTGGTTCAATATTAGACAAAATTCCCATTGTTCATTCCTCCGTTTGTCTTTAATCTCTATCTGTCATTGTATCATGAATTTTAGTACTTTATCATGATAAAATGTAATGCGTGTATAACGAAATGTAATAGCTCTGATAACCACAGCTTATAAGCTTTCATTAAAACATTCAATAACTACAGGTCTACCCAAAAAAAGCAGAAAAATATATAATATTTAAGGTTGAAAATATGAGAGCAGAATGTACACGGGAGGATATGTATGAGTACAAAAGAAGTAAAACAGATGGATCAGGCATTATTTGATTTTTATGGGAAACCTTCTATCGGACAGGCACTGCCGCTTGCAATCCAGCATGTGCTTGCGATGATCGTCGGATGTGTAACACCATCGATCATTGTTGCGGGTGTGGCAGGGCTTTCGCAGGAAGATTCCGTTATTTTAATACAGGCTGCACTGGTGATGTCGGCACTGACTACATTATTGCAGTTATTTCCTTTTATAAAGACAAAAAGTTTCCGCATCGGATCGGCGCTTCCGGTGATGATGGGAATCAGTTTCGCATATGTTCCGAGTATGCAGGCAATCGCAGCAGATTTTGACATTGCAACGATTCTGGGAGCACAGATCGTTGGTGGTGTGATCGCATTGTTAGTCGGACTGAATATTAAGAGAATCCGTAAATTTTTCCCGCCGCTGATTACCGGAACGGTTGTATTTTCTATTGGACTGTCTCTGTATCCGACGGCAATCAACTATATGGCAGGCGGTGCAAGCAGTAAATCATACGGTGCATGGCAGAACTGGCTGGTAGCACTGATTACCCTTGTGATCGTTACGGTATTGAACCATTATGGAAAAGGTGTGTGGAAACTGGCATCGATTCTGATCGGAATCATTGGAGGATATATTGTGGCATTATTCTTTGGAATGATAGATTTTTCATCGGTTGCACAGGCATCATTCTTCCAACTTCCAAAGCCAATGCATTTTGGTATCAAATTCGAGCCTTCTGCATGTGTGGCAATTGGAATCCTGTTCGCAATCAATGCGGTACAGGCAATCGGAGACTTCTCTGCAACGACAACAGGTTCTATGGACCGTATGCCGACAGACGAAGAACTGACAGGTGGAATCGTGGGCTATGGTATCAGTAATATTATCTGTGCATTCTTCGGTGGACTTCCGACGGCAACATACAGCCAGAATGTAGGTATTGTATCTACAACGAAGGTAGTCAGCCGTGTGGTAATGGGAATGGCCGCCGTGATCTTACTGGCAGCAGGACTGATTCCGAAGTTTTCTTCTTTACTGACAACGATTCCTTACTGTGTACTCGGCGGTGCGACAATCTCGGTATTTGCATCGATCACAATGACAGGTATCAAACTGATCACAACGGAGCCGATGGATTTCCGCAATACAACAGTAGTAGGACTTGCGGTTGCAGTCGGAATGGGTGTGACACAGGCAAATGCGTCTCTGGCACAGTTCCCGGAATGGGTAACGACGATCTTTGGAAAATCACCGGTGGTACTTGCAACGATCGTAGCAATTGTGTTAAACTTAACACTTCCGAGAACACAAAAGAAAGCTGAGAAATAATTCATATATGATAAAAAGTTATACGAATGGTGAATGGAAAGAGCCTGGCAGTTTATGCCAGGCTGTTGGAATTTATAAAGGAGATTTTCACAAGATAGTATCGGTCGTAGGGGGCGGCGGAAAGACAACGGTGATCCGTGCAATGCTCCGGGAATGTATGGAAAATTCGGATGGAAGGATTCCATGCGCGGTTTCAACAACGACGCATATACAAAAAACAAATGCGGAATATTTTCTGGGAGAGCCATCGATGAAAATGTTCCGGAAGAAGCTGTCGGATTACGAAGCTGTGTGGATGGGGCGTGAGATACGGAAAGGAAAGCTTGCATCATTTCAGAAGGAGTTTCTGGAAGAAGTAAGCCGGGAACCTGTACTTTTGCTTCTGGAAGCGGACGGGGCAAAGCATTTTCCAGTGAAAGCTCCTGCAGAACATGAGCCGGTGATCTGTGAGAAAACGGGCATAGTTCTGAATGTCTATGGGATGCGTGCGATTGGAAAAAAGATAAAGGATGTATGTTTTCGTATCGGAGAAGTGGAGAAAATTCTTGGAAAGACAGGGGAAGACATTTTGCGTCCAGAAGATATCATGACACTTGCGGTAAGTCGGAGTGCAGGACGCAAATGTGTGACGGATGAGATGGAATATCAGGTTATACTGAATCAGGCTGATACAGAGGAAGAGAAACAGACGGCAATGCAGCTTGCGGAAGATATTGGAAAGAAGCTGTCAGAGAAGTATATATCAGAGAAGAATACAAAAGATACAGAGTTTTCAGGACAGATCAGCAAAGTCCACGTAACATCGGACCTGATTCCGCTGGAAGAAAGATGGTAGATATGTCAGAAATTTATAAAAATAAGAAAAAGGCATTGGTCCGGGGATCCGGAGACCTGGCTACCGGCGTGGGTGTAGCACTTTATCGGGCGGGCTTTCAGGTGATCATGACGGATATTGCAGTGCCGCTTACCGTAAGAAGGGAAGTGGCGATGTCCAGAGCCGTTTATGAAGGCAGGGCAAAAGTGGAAGGGATAGAAGGAATCCTTGTCCGGAGTTATCAGGAAGCGTTGGCTGTACTGGAAGAAAATAAGATTGCCGTGATCGTAGATCCGAAAGCCGAGATCCGCAAGGAATTTCACCCGGATCTACTTGTGGATGCCATCCTTGCAAAGAAAAATATGGGGACCAGACGGACGGATGCACCGTATGTGATCGGTCTCGGTCCGGGATTTACTGCTGGAAAAGATGTTCATGCTGTGATAGAAACGATGCGTGGTGAGACGCTTGCGGATATCATCTATGACGGACAGCCGATTCCGAATACCGGCGTCCCTGGATATGTGGGCGGTTATGCGCTGGAGCGCCTGATCCGTGCGTCTGGCAATGGCCGAATGGAGCCAAAGGCACAGATCGGAGATATTGTAAAGAAGGGACAGCTTCTTGCCGTAACAGGAGGAAAACCTGTATATTCCCAGCTGGACGGTGTGATCCGAGGCATGCTGCAGGAAGGTGTGCAGGTGAAAAAAGGTCTGAAGATCGGAGATGTAGATCCAAGAAAAGACAGAAAATTGTGTTACCTGATTTCGGATAAGGCGAATAAGATCGGCAGTTCTGTAGTGCGGGCGACAGAAGCACGTCTGGCGGATAAGGATTATGCAATGATCCTTCTGGCAGCAGGAAAGTCAAGCAGATATGGCAGTAATAAGCTATTAGAAGAACTGGACGGGGGAAGAATGTTCGAACATACCCTTCGTAAGATGCGGGCATTTCCGTTATGTATACAGGTAGCGGTGACGAGATTCGAAGAGATAGAACGTGCAGCAGAAGCACAGGGTATGTTGGTAGTGGAAAACTGGGAACCGGATCTTGGAATCTCACATTCCCTGAGATTAGGACTACAGAAAGCACTGGAAGAAAATCCAGAATTAAAAGGTGCAATGTTCATTGTATGTGACCAGCCGGGATTGACAGCCGCAACATTTGCCCGTATGCTTGATATAGGTAAGAAATATCCTGGAAAGATCGTATGTGCCGGGCGAAAGGGAAAAATGGGAAATCCTGTATTGTGGGATCGATGCTTTTTTGATGAACTTAGCAGGCTTTCCGGCGACAAAGGCGGGAAACAGATCATCGGAGCACATATGGATGATGTGCTGCTCTGCGAAACAGAAGAAACAGAACTTCGGGATGTAGATATACCGGAACAACTGACAAAATGGGAGAGAGATTATGGAGAATCAGGAAAATCAGGAGAAGAAACATAAACGGAGAGTCCGGTATTCCGGAACACATCCGAGAAATTATAAAGAAAAATACAAAGAGCTGAATCCGGAAAAGTATGCAGATACCATTTCCAAAGTCATCAAGAAAGGCGGAACACCGGCGGGAATGCATATTTCTATCTGTGTGAATGAGATTCTGGACTTTTTTGATATTCAGCCGGGACAGCAGGGATTGGATGCAACATTGGGATACGGCGGTCATACGTCGAAGATGCTGGAAAAACTGCAGGGAGAAGGGCATATCTATGGTCTGGATGTAGACCCGATCGAATCGGCGAAGACAAAGAAACGACTGGAAGAAAAGGGATTCGGGCCGGATATCCTGACGGTAAAGCTTGAGAATTTCGCAAATATCGATAAAGTGGCAGAAGAGGCCGGAAAGTTTGATTTCGTACTGGCAGATCTGGGTGTGTCATCTATGCAGATTGACAATCCGGACCGTGGTTTTACATTCAAGGCAGAGGGACCTTTAGATCTGCGTATGAATCCGGAAAAGGGAATCAGCGCAGCAGAAAGACTGCGGGATATTTCCAAAGAAGAGCTTACCGGCATGTTGATTGAAAATTCGGATGAGCCATATGCAGAAGAAATCGCAGAAGCAATCACAGAGAAGATCCGCAAAGGCGGCAAGATCGAGACAACAACGGGACTTCATCAGGTGATCGAAGAGACACTTGCATTTATCCCGGAAAAAGAAAGAAAAGAAGCAGTACGGAAATCCAGCCAGCGAGTATTCCAGGCACTTCGTATTGATGTGAATAATGAGTTTGAAGTATTGTATGATTTCCTGGATAAGCTGCCGGGTGTATTAAAGCCGGGCGGAAAAGTTGCAATCCTCACATTCCATTCCGGAGAGGACCGTCTTGTAAAGAAATCATTCAAGCAATGGAAAAAGGAGGGACTGTACAGTGAGATCGCAAAAGACGTCATCCGACCGTCCAAAGAAGAATGCTTCCGCAACAGCCGTGCGAAATGCACGAAAATGCGCTGGGCAATCCGGGCAGAAGAGTAAGATACAAAATAAGAAACAGAAAGACGGAAAGCAGACAAAGAATAAATCTGCATGTAAGATTGATAAAAAATGTGGCGGTTGCCAGTTCCAGAAGATGCCGTATAAAGAACAGCTGAAAAGAAAGCAGAAGCAGGAAGAACAGCTGTTAGGCGGATTCTGCAAAGTCAGCCCGATCATTGGCATGGAACATCCATATTTTTACAGAAATAAAGTACATGCGGTATTTGACCGTGACAAGAAGGGCAATGTCATATCCGGCATTTATGCAGAAGGAACGCACCGTGTGATCGCAGTGGAAGAGTGTCTGATCGAAGATAAGAAGAGTCAGGAGATCATCCGCACGATCCGTGAACTTCTGCCGTCTTTTAAGATTAAGACATACAACGAAGATACCGGATATGGGCTTTTAAGACATGTGCTGGTCCGCAGAGGATTTGAAACTGGTGAGATCATGGTGGTGCTGGTACTGGGCTCACCGATCCTGCCATCAAAGAATAACTTTGTGAAGGCTTTGAGAAAAGTGCATCCGGAGATCACAACCGTAGTACTGAATGTGAATAACAAGCAGACCAGTATGGTACTGGGAGAAAAGGAAAAGCCGATCTACGGACCGGGATTTATCAAAGACAAGTTATGCGGATGTACATTCCGCATTTCTCCAAAATCGTTCTATCAGGTAAATCCGGTGCAGACAGAAGTTCTCTATAATACAGCCATGGACTATGCGGAACTGACCGGAAAAGAGACAGTGATCGATGCATACTGCGGAACCGGTACAATTGGTCTGATCGCGGCTAAGAATGCGAAGAAAGTGATCGGAGTAGAACTGAACAAAGATGCGGTAAAAGACGCAAGAATCAATGCAAAAGAAAATGGCATCACAAATGCCGAGATCTATGCAGGTGATGCGGGAAGATTCATGGTAGATATGGCTTCGAAGAACCAAAAAGCAGACGTCGTATTCATGGATCCGCCGAGAGCAGGAAGTGATGAGAAATTCCTTTCTTCTGTGATAAAGCTTGGCCCAAAGAGAGTGGTCTATGTGTCCTGCAATCCGGAGACACTGGCGAGAGATTTAAAATATCTGACCAGACATGGATACCAGGCTGTGAAGATCCAGCCGGTGGATAATTTTCCGTTTTGTGATCATATTGAGACGGTTGTGAAGCTTGTGAGAAAAAAATAGAAAATATGCAGATCGGGCAAAGAAGATTTTGATAATAGACATTTCCTTCAGATTGTTGGTTTAAAAATACAGTGAAAAGAGCTATATTTAAGATAAACGAGAGAATCGGTACTTACAAAGGAGGAAAAGCTTATGATTATATGTATCGGAAGAGAATTTGGAAGCGGGGGCCACGAAATCGGAAGAAAAGTTGCAGAAAAGCTTGGACTGGAATTATATGACAGAGATTTAATAGACAGGGCAGCAGAGAAGATCATAGCGATGCCAAAAGATGTGCTGGAAAAAGCAGATGAGAAAAAGCGTAATCCGTGGCTGCATGAGGTATGGTATGATGTGCCGAACCAGGAACTGAATGGAATGACGGCGAATGATGCTTTGCATCTGGCATATAATTCGATCATACGAGAACTTGCAGAAAAAGGAGATTGTGTATTTGTCGGACGCTGTGCGGACTATATATTGGAACAAGCAAAGATTGATCATATTAGTCTGTTTATTGCAGCCCCGTTTGAATGGCGTGTGAAGAGAAAGATGGAACAGTTGTCTATAGATGAAAAGTCTGCAACAGCCATGGTAAGAAAAAAGGACAAAGACAGAAAAGCTTATTACGACTATTATACCGGCAGAAACTGGGGAAGGCCATATGAGTACGATCTGTGTATTAACAGTTCCAGGCTTGGAATTGAAGCAACTGCAGAGAAGCTTGTAGAAATGATCCGGGAATTGGAAAAATAAAACTTATAAGAGCCGGGAAAGATTACTAGATTGGTTCGGGAATAGAAAATGATGAAAAGAATAGAAGGTCTGGATAGCGTATCAACTATCCAGGCCTTCTGTGCGTATGATCATAATATCATTTAACCGTAGAATGTATTTTCTTTTATATCCATATCTTTGAGATCGGAAATATTGCTTTTTCGCTGATATTGTTCAACGAAACCGGCGCTGATAATACCGATAGGAATAGCAACGACACCAACCCCCAGAGAAGCGATGCAGATTGCCATTATACGTCCCAGAGTTGTGATTGGGTAAATGTCACCATAGCCTACGGTAAGAAGTGTAGACATGCTACACGCAGCATCCGAAAGATAACAAATCCGGAAAGGAAGAAAGCGGAAATGATCGTCAGAAGATCCACGATTCCGTCAAGCCTTTATTTACAGTTCTTTCCGTGCAGATAGAAGAATAATCCGCCGATGATAAATCCGCCACCGATAATGTTACCGATTGTAACAGGAAGAAGATTGACGGTGAAGAAGTTTCCCCAGTTTAAAGCAGCAATCTGACTGCCGGTGATACCATATAATTCTTTCGCTTTTGCAACATAATCCGGATTCATAGAAGCAAAGATTCCGGCCGGAATATAATACATATTTGCAACGCAGTGTTCGAAGCCGGATACAACGAATGCCATGATCGGGAAAAAGATAGCAAGTGATTTTCCTGCTATATCTTTCGCGGTAGAAGCCATCAATACTGCAGCGCATACCAGAATGTTACATAAGATTCCGGAAATCAGAGCAGGAAGGAAAGATAAGCTGACCTTTCCAAGAGCAACTTTGATCGTAAATGCCCCAAGAGCGCCGCTGGTATAATTATATTGTCCGGACAGATATACCAGATATGCCAGAGCAACAGCACCAACCATATTACCGATATAAACGATAACCAGTGTCCGTATGAGTGCAGCTACACTAATTTTTTTCTTAATACAGGCCATTGTCATCATACAGTCACCGGTGAACAATTCGCCTCCGATAAAGACGATCATCATCAGACCGACCGGGAAGACGCAGCCGGCAACCAGACGTGCAAGACCGACATTTGCAATATCATGCATGGCAACATTACTGGACTGTGCGCCAAGCGCGATGCAGACACCAGCCATGATTCCCATGAAAAAAACTTTCTTTTTAGAAGTTGTAGCTTTTTTTACAGCGCCATTCATGTTGGCCTGTACAACTTCCTGTGGAGTGTTAAACATTGAATCCATAATAACCCTTTCCTTTAGTACTTTTTCTTTGTGTGATTACTTTGATAAAAATATCACATAAAATATAGCATGGATAACAAATCTTGGGCAACCCGTAATCGCAATGTTTATGCTCTTTTTTTCGTACAGTACCAAGAAATATGCTATAATCGATGGGAAACAGATCATAATGAAAAAATTATGCAATAATGTAAAAACTCAATTATCAAATTAAGAAAAGGGGAATTATAATGGCTCAGAATAGTTGCGAAAGCTGCACTTATTATACATACGACGAAGATTACGAAAGTTATATGTGCGATATCAATATGGATGAAGATGAATATATGCGTCTTATTTCAGACCAGCATTATCAGTGCCCTTATTATCGGAATGGGGATGAGTATATGGTGGTGAGGAAACAGATGTAGTTTCTACTTAATTCATTAAGCTAGCTACCCGGACCAGAATAAAAGTTGGAAAAGCATTCCTGTCCAACTTTTATTCTGGTCCGGGTAGCTAACGCTGTAGTGAATTAATAGAATCCCCGTAACTATTGTGAGACCGGAAGTGTATCTATTAACCTGAGAATAACAATTTATGCAGACTCTATCTCATAAGTGAATCCCGCATCTGTTATCGTCTGAATAGTATCTTTAATACCCTGACCACCTGCGGTAAGATATCCGGAGGCAAAGATGGAATCTACAACACTTAACAATTCCTTTTCATGTCCTTTGAAATACACTTCACGTCCTGCCGCACAGCGGATGTCTGACTGCGGAACCAGAAGTCTTGCGAGACAGAGCACCTTTATGCCATATTCATAAGTCAGTCCCGAGATATCCTGATCGCCAAGAGGAGTACCCGGAATCGGCAGCAGGAAGTTGATCGGGAGAGCTTCCGGATTAATTTCTTTCAGTTCCAAAAGCATATCTACAACGTCTTCTTTGCTTTCGCCCATACCGATGATTCCACCGCTGCAGATCTCGAAACCGAGTCTCTGAAGCATATGTATATTTTCCACACGCTGGTCAAAAGTGTGTGTGGTGCAGATGTGACTGTAATAATTACGGCTGCTGTTCAGATTATGATTGATACGGTCAAGTCCGGCGTCTTTTAACATTTTTGCCTGTTTTTCGGTTAAGAATCCGATGGAGCAGCAGAGATGGGTTCCGGTTTCTTTCATCTTGCGTATACGTCCGGCAAGCTGTTCGATCTCTGCATCTGTGAATCCCATGCCGCTTAATCCGATACAGTGGCGGGAAAGATGATGTTCATTTACAAAATCATTATCATTGTATAATTTTTCGTCTTCTACCCATTTATAAGTGTCGATGTCTGCATTAGAGCGACAGGATTGCGCACAGTAAGCGCAGTCCTGAGAGCAGTTACCACTGCGGACATTGGTCAGAATATGAATGCTGACGTGGTTTCCTTTATATTTTTTACGGAGGATTCCGGCACGTTCGATGAGAGCATCTAACTGGTCGTCCGGAGTGTTTAAAATCTCGATGGCCTCTTCGCGTGTCAATATAGGATCTTCGTGTGTATGAACTTCTGAAATCATGGTGTTACCTTCCTTTGTGTGTAATATAAATCACTTGTTAACTGATATAGACAAAAGGTTAACATGACGGGAAATAAAAGTCAACTGTATTTGGTGGAAAGGTTAACATCTGCGATGCTATATACAGATAAAAATCAGACTGTGATTAGCGGATATATTTCTAAATAAAAAGCAAAGATTAAAAAAGTATAAAAATACGGATTTTATAAAATATTTCTGTATAATAATAACAGATGTCTGTAAAAAAATAACAGATGGAAGAAGGAGAAAAAGAATACATGCTTCAGATACAGCATATTTGTAAAGAATATAGGACCGGTAATCTGGTACAGAAGGCGCTGGATGACGTGAGCCTGAACTTAAGAGATAATGAATTCGTGGCAATTCTAGGTCCCAGTGGATCGGGAAAGACTACGCTTCTGAATATTATCGGAGGACTGGACCGTTATGACAGCGGCGACCTGATCATCAACGGAATATCTACGAAGAAATATAAGGACAGAGACTGGGATTCATACCGGAATCATACGATCGGATTCGTATTTCAGAGTTATAATCTGATCCCGCATCAGACGGTGTTGTCTAACGTAGAACTTGCACTTACAATTTCTGGAATCGGAAAAGAAGAGAGAAGAAAACGTGCCATTGATGCGCTGAAAAAAGTAGGACTTGGAGAACAACTTCACAAAAGACCAAGCCAGATGTCCGGCGGCCAGATGCAGAGAGTGGCGATAGCAAGGGCACTGGTGAATGATCCGGATATCCTGCTGGCGGATGAACCGACGGGAGCACTGGACAGTGATACCAGTATCCAGGTCATGGATCTTCTGAAAGAAGTAGCCAAAGACCGGCTGGTTGTTATGGTTACACACAATCCGGAACTGGCAGAAGAATATGCGACCAGGATCGTGAATTTGCGGGATGGGAAGATACGTTCAGATACGGACGAATACATTGTGGATGAGCAGACATTAAAAGAACCGGAACATAAGAATATGGGAAAATCTTCCATGTCTTTTTTGACGGCTCTGGCTCTTAGCTTTAATAATCTAAAGACGAAGAAAGCAAGGACATTACTGACATCCTTTGCGGGTTCTATCGGTATCATAGGAATTGCGCTGATTCTGGCACTTTCTAATGGAGTGAACGGTTATATCCAGTCAATCGAGGAAGAGACGTTGTCGGAATATCCACTACAGATCCAAAGTACGGGATTTGACATTACCTCCATGATGGTTGGAAATACCGGAACGGATGATAAGAGCAAAGACTCGTCCGGTAAGAAGAACAAAGATGGTCAGGTAAAAATCATGGAGATGGTTACAAATATGTTCTCCAAGATGAATACCAATGACCTTAAATCATTGAAAAAACATCTGGAAAAGGATAATGATGCGTTAAAATCCTATACAAATGCCGTGGAGTATGATTATGATGTGGATCCGCAGATATACAGAGAGGATTCGGATGGTGTCAGACAGGTACACCCGGACAAATCATTTTCATCCATTGGAATCGGAGCAGATTCCGGTGCCAACAGTATGATGTCATCCATGATGAGTACAAATGTGTTCTACCGCATGCCAAAGAACACAAGTCTGTACGAGAAGCAGTATGATGTCAAGGCGGGAAGATGGCCGAAAAAATATAATGAATGCGTACTGGTATTAAGTCAGGACGGCGGGATGAGTGATTTCCTTCTATATACACTTGGCCTCAGAGATCAGATGGAACTGGATGATATGATCAAAGCTTTTGCAAGTGAAGAAGAGATCAAGACACCGTCTTCACTGGGAACATACACCTATAAAGATATTCTGAACAAGAAGTTTAAGCTTGTGAATCAGGCAGACTATTATGAATATGACAGCCAGTATAAAGTCTGGAAAGATAAAAGTGATAATGCAGAATATATGAAAAAACTGGTGGCAGACGGAGAGGATATTAAGATTGTCGGAATCGTGCAGCCGGCAGAAGGTTCGAAGGCAACTGCACTGAATATGGGAATCGGTTATCCATATTCGCTTATGACGCATGTCGCAGAAGAAGCAAAAAACAGTGAGATCGTAAAACAACAAAAAGCCAGTCCGGATATCAATGTATTTACCGGAGAGAAATTCGGTGAAGATTCCGGAGATAATGGTCTGGATATGAACTCGTTATTCAGCGTAGATGAAGACGCACTTCAGAAAGCATTCGGCATGGGAGATACAGACCTTGCAGGAAGTCTCGGAAATTCACTGGACTTTTCGAAAGCAGTGAATCTGCAGGATGCATTTAAGCTGGATGGCAATACGTTGAATTTATCCGGACTTGTGAATCTGGATCAGGTGGATCTGAATCTGTCGGGGCTTCCGTCGGCAGGTCTGGGAGATATGCTGTCGGGGCTGGATGTCAAGGTGAAACCGGGCGGAATGCAGAAGATGGCTGTTTCATTGATGGAAGGGTATCAGGCATATGCGAAGACGCATCCGGAAGCAGATTATTCGCATCTGGGAGATAACTTCTCGGAATATCTGAAAACAGATGGTGCAAAGCAGATCATGAAAAAGTATTTTTCAAAGATTCTAAAGGAGAGTGGAAAAGTAACCATTACAGAAGAAAAGGTACAGAAGCTTCTGACAGATATCATGCAGGGGTTTGAAAAATACGTAAAGGATCAGGGAATCGGAGATATCAGTGCGGACCAGTACGGAACATATTTCCGCCAGTATTTACAGACGGCAGAAGCAAAGCAGATCATAACAGACTGGGTGAATGACCTGTATAAAGATGTGGATATTGAGATATCGGAAGCGGATCTGCAGGCAATGGCGCAGGAACTTGCGGCTGGATATTTAAGCTATGCACAGGAAAAAGGATATGCAGATGTGACAAAGATGGGTGAGAACTTTGCAGCTTATCTCGGAACGGCAGATGGAAAACAGCGGCTGAGTAACGGTCTTTCAGAGACACTGGACATGAAGGGTCTGGAAAGCCAGCTTTCATCCGGGATGAATGTTTACATGAAGCAGGCAATGAGAGCGTATGCGAAATCTTTTGGAAATGCACTTGAGACACAGATTTCGTCGGCCATGGAGCAGATCGTCGGACAGATGTCTTCCGGTATGGGTAAAGTAATGGAATCTGCCATGACACAGATCGGACAGAATCTCCAGAGTGTCATGACAGATGCGATGAAGATCGATACAGATGCATTTGCAAAGGCATTTCAGTTCAATATGACGGAGGATGATCTGACAGAACTTATGATGTCTATGAGCGGAACGGCGAGTGCAACGTATGACAGCAATCTGCAGAAATTAGGATATGCTGACTTCGCAAAACCAAGCGAGATCGACATTTATCCTAAAGATTTTGAAAGTAAGGAACAGGTAGTGGATTATCTGGATCGTTATAACAAGAAGATGGAGAAAGCCGGCAAGGATGAACAGGTGATTTCCTACACGGATGTAGTGGGAACTCTGATGTCATCGGTGACAGATATCGTCAATACTATCAGTTATGTGCTGATTGCCTTTGTGGCGATTTCACTGGTCGTATCTTCAATTATGATCGGAGTCATTACGTATATCAGTGTGCTGGAGCGGAAGAAAGAGATCGGAATCTTAAGGGCGATCGGCGCATCGAAGAGGAATGTATCTCAGGTGTTTAATGCGGAGACCTTCATTATTGGACTGTGTGCGGGACTGATCGGAATCGGACTGACGCTGTTGCTTCTGCTCCCTGGCAATATGATCATTCATGCGGTGGCAGATAATTCCAATGTAAATGCAGTGCTTCCGGTTATTCCGGCACTGGTGCTGATCGCACTGAGTGTGGTATTGACATTGCTTGGTGGACTGATCCCGTCAAAGAAAGCATCGAAGAGCGATCCGGTTACGGCACTTCGGACGGAATAAATTATTATCAATGAGCTGCATAAAGCGGTAAAACGTCTGTTGAAAAAATCATAGAGAAAGATTAAAATATGCTATGGAGAAATCTATAGCATATTTTTTATACCAAAAAGAAGGAGACCTTATGTATAATTTTAATTATTACACACCAACCAAAGTTGTATTTGGAAAAAATACAGAAGACAAATGTGGAGAACTGGTAAAAGAACAGGGATGTAAGAAAGTAATGATCCATTACGGAAGCGGAAGCGTCAAACGTACCGGATTATTGGATAAAGTAAAGGCTTCCCTGGATGAAGCAAAGATTGACTATATAGAACTTGGTGGTGCAGTACCGAACCCAAGACTTTCACTGGTATATGAAGGAATCGAGCTCGCGAAAAAAGAAGGAGTAGATTTCATCCTTGCTGTAGGCGGCGGAAGTGCGATCGATTCTGCAAAAGCAATCGGATATGGAGTCGCCAATGAAGGGGACGTATGGGATTTTTATGATAAAAAGCGTCAGGCAACAGGATGTCTTCCGATTGGTGTTGTACTGACTATTGCAGCGACAGGAAGTGAGATGAGTAATTCTTCTGTTATTACAAAAGAAGACGGCTGGATCAAGAGAGGATACCGCAATGACTATGGAAGACCGCGCTTTGCAATTATGAATCCGGAACTGACCATGACACTGCCGGATTATCAGACAGCATGCGGATGCACAGACATTCTGATGCATACGATGGAACGCTATTTTACAAATGGTGGAAATATGGAGATCACAGACAGTATTGCAGAGGGTCTGATGCGTACGGTAATTGAGAATGCAAGAATTCTGATCAATGATCCGAAGAACTATGATGCACGTGCGGAAGTAATGTGGGCAGGAAGTCTGTCTCATAACGGGCTGACAGGCTGTGGCGCGGTTGTCGGAGGAGATTTCGCTTCCCATGCACTGGAACATGAGATCGGAGGACTGTTTGACGTGGCACACGGTGCAGGCCTTGCGGCAATCTGGGGTTCCTGGGCAAGATATGTATACAAAGACTGCCTTTCTAGGTTCGAAAAATTTGCAATGAACGTCATGCGGGTAGACCCGGAAGGAACCGCAGACGATGTGGCATTACGTGGAATCGAAGCCATAGAAGACTTCTTCCGTGAACTCAAGATGCCAACTTCTATCCATGAACTTGGCATTGATCCTACAGATGAAGAACTGAAACTGATGGCACATAAATGCAGCATCGGATGCAAGGGAAGCAAAGGATCTGCGAAGGTACTTCATGAGGAAGATATGTACAAGATATATAAAGCAGCACTGTAAGAAGACTTCCGTGATTTCATCTTGATAGCATGTGAAAACGTAACTGAATAAAAGTATAGCAGTGGTTGCTGTAACCACTGCTATACTTTTATTCAGGCCATTATGAAGCAGAAAATCAAACGAAATCAAACCTTCCGAACAACTACTTCCTCCGTCCTGTGAATTCCTTCTTTTAATGTTGCTTCAACATCCTTTACAACCTGCTCCTCACCAACCGGAATCACCAGCCCTACAGCGGTAACAAGTGGAACAAACGCAACCCATATTCCGTGAGCTCCGAGGTATTCTACCGCAAAATATCCAACCAGAACCCCCAGATGGAAGAGAATCAGCGTGTTTGTAAAAAGCAATGCCCGTTTCTTCTGAGCCAGATCATGTGTCATATGATATCTGGTCCATGCAAGAAGTGTCTGCTTGTAATTATTCGTTGAAAAGATCGTGGAACTGTTATAACATTCCGGAGTGGTAAAAGCCTGCCACTGGTATGCATTCAGGATGAATACAGGGAACAGTGCGATCAGGGGATTGACCGATGTCGGAATGATCCCTGCGATCCATATGCAGACGGCCTCTACCGCCAGTGCGATATAAGATTTTACAGAGGCAGAATGTTCGCCGATTAAAAATGCAGCAATGATCGCAAGGCCATATAAAATAAAAATAGCCAGACGAAGGAAGGCATCCGTCAGGTTCATTTCCGTAAAGTTTAGGACCATTTCAATCAGATTCATGGTCTGTGCGGCACCAAAATTGCCGCCACGGACTAAGATGGCATAAGCACCGGTCAGTCCGCCGATAAATGCAAGATTGACATGCAGTAATGCACGTTTATGATTATATATCCAATTCATTTTTCTATCACCCGGTGCCTATTATAGGACGGAGAGATGGAAAAATCAAACAAAAGTGTGGAAAAAAGAGATTGGATGGAAAATAATACAAATATGGATTGACATTTTATAAAAAATTGAGTATCATAGACTTTAATGAATAAAAGCGTTAAAGCGCGAAAGCTGTTACGCAAAAAAATCATAAAAAAGAATTATGAATGAACACGAAAGGGGAATTTTCCAATGCCGATTACAGATATATTGGAGAAAAATTGCCGCCTGTACGGAGACGACGTTGCGCTGGTAGAGATCAATCCGGAGATGCCGGAGACAAAAAGAACTACATGGAAGGAGTTTGATCTGATCGAACCTTCACGCGCGGCTTATTATAGAAGAGAGATCACATGGAATGTATTTAACGAAAAGGCAAACAGATTTGCCAATCTTCTGATTGAAAGAGGAATCAAAAAAGGAGAAAAAGTGGGGATTCTCCTGATGAACTGTCTGGAATGGTTGCCAATTTATTTCGGAATTCTGAAGACCGGAGCATTGGCTGTACCACTGAACTTCCGTTATTCTGCGGATGAGATCAAATATTGCGTGGAACTTGCGGAGATTGATATTCTGGTGTTCGGACCGGAGTTCATCGGACGAGTAGAAGAGATTGCAGATGAGATCAGCAAAGGACGTCTGTTATATTTTGTAGGAGACGGATGTCCGGGATTTGCCGAGGATTATAATGCACATACGGCGAACTGTTCCAGTCAGTCTCCGAAGATTGATGTCAATGATGACGATGAGGCAGCAATTTATTTCTCATCAGGAACAACAGGATTCCCGAAGGCAATCTTACATAACCATGAATCCCTGATGCATGCAGCAAAAGCAGAGCAGAATCATCACGGACAGACGAAGGATGATGTATTCTTATGTATTCCACCGTTATATCATACCGGGGCCAAGATGCACTGGTTCGGAAGTCTTCTGACGGGAGGAAAAGCAGTATTGTTAAAAGGAACAAGTCCGAAGACAATCTTACAGGCAGTATCGGAAGAACACTGTACTATTGTATGGCTGTTGGTTCCGTGGGCGCAGGATCTTCTGCTTGCACTGGACAATAAGGAACTGGATATTGCAGATTATGATCTGGACCAGTGGAGACTGATGCATATCGGTGCACAGCCGGTACCACCAAGCCTGATCAAACACTGGAAAGAATACTTCCCGCATCACCAATACGACACGAACTATGGTCTGAGCGAATCCATCGGGCCTGGATGTGTACATCTTGGCGTGGATAATATCGATAAAGTCGGTGCGATCGGTAAAGCCGGATATGGATGGGAAGCTAAGATTATCGATGAACAGGGCGAGACGGTAAAACAGGGCGAGACCGGAGAACTTGCGGTCAAAGGACCAGGCGTCATGACCTGTTACTACAGAGATCCGAAGGCAACAGCAGAAGTTCTGCATGACGGATGGCTGTATACCGGAGACATGGCGATGGAAGACGAAGATGGATTTATCTTCCTTGTTGACCGTAAGAAAGATGTCATCATCAGTGGTGGTGAGAATATCTATCCGGTACAGATTGAAGACTTCTTACGTACCAATGAAGCTATTTTGGATGTGGCGGTTATTGGACTTGCAGATCACAGACTGGGAGAAATTTCAGCAGCAATCATTGAACTGAAACCGGGAGTTGAATGTACAGAAGAAGATATTCAGGAATTCTGTAAGAAACTTCCGAGATATAAGAGACCTCGTAAGATCATCTTTGCAGATGTTCCGCGTAATCCTACCGGAAAGATTGAAAAACCAAAGCTTCGCGAAAAATACGGAGCAACACATCTGGTTGCGGCACAGAACCAGGGATAATAAAATATGTAAAAATGTCATCTCTTTTGCAGGAAAAATCTGCAGAGAGATGGCATTTTTTTACGGACGTGTTTATAATAGTGGAGAAATAAATAATAAGAGCAGACTGGAGCTGAATATAGAATGAACACCAATGAGAAAAAAGAGATTACAATCCGGGTTGCAAAAGAAGAGGATGCGGAAGAACTGCTTGCAATCTATGCGCCTTATATAGAACATACAGTGATTACATATGAATATGATGTGCCGACGGTGGAAGAATTCCGAGGACGGATCCGGCATGTATTGGAGAGATATCCATATCTTGTGGCAGAGCTGAATGGAGAAATATGTGGATATGCATATGCAAGTGCTTTTCACGAGAGACCGGCAGGAGGATGGAATGTAGAGACGTCTATCTACGTGGATCAGAATAAAAAAGGAATGGGTATCGGGACAAAATTATACGACATGCTGGAGAAGATATTAAAGCGGCAGAATGTGTTAAATATGAATGCGTGTATTGCATGTACCGAGCATGAAGATGAATACCTGACGAATGCAAGTATCCATTACCATGAACATTTGGGATATCGTATGGTCGGCTGGTTCACAAATTGTGGATATAAATTCCACAGATGGTACAATCTGGCATGGATGGAAAAAGAGATTGGAGAACACGTGGCAGATCAGCCGCCGGTGATCGCGTTCACGGATATAGTAGAAGATATTTCTTTACAGAACGGAGAACTCCGTTTATAATATGCATGTTAAAATAATTGAAAATACAAGGTTCTCCGAAGCCTTCATGCCTAAGATCCATAAAAATTGTGATGATGGGATGTCGGCCAGGAATGACAGGTCTGTCAGTTCCTCAGGGTAGATAGGGAAACGTATCTGCCTCCCGCGTATTTGGAAAGGAGAGCAGCACCTTTGTTTACCAAAGCACATAGGAGAAGCTGTCAAAGCATTCGTAAAAAATGTCACAGACAGATTCTCTTATATTTCGCCTGCTCTTTTTTCGGAAGGAGCAGGTTTTTTAATATATGAAAACAGAATCAGATAAGAAAAAATCCGGAATCAGTGCCATAATCCTTTGTGGCGGGAAAAGTACCCGGATGGGGAAGGATAAAGCAGGACTTCTGATTGGAAAGAAGACATTTTTACAACAGATCGAAGAACATGTAAGTGGTGCAGATGAGGTGCTGCTTTCGGTAAAAGATCGGCGGGATTATCCGGAGATAGAGGCAAGACATATCGAAGATCTGGAACAGGACAAAGGACCGTTGATGGGTCTGTGTTCGGCGCTGAAAGAATGCAGCCATGAACGGGTCTGGGTGATATCCTGTGATATGCCGCTGGTTGACTGGGATGTGGCGCAGGAACTGGAAGACTATCTGATGGATGGGATTGATGCAGTGATCCCGGTAGGCAAGACCGGGAAAAAATATGTGCTCTGTGCATGGTACAGGAAATCTGTATGGAAGATATTGGAAGAACAGTTAAAGACCGGGGATTATAAAGTGCAGCATGTACTGGAAAATTTGAGGGTATGTTATGTGGCAGTTCAGGGAATTACAGACGGACCGGGGAAATTTTATAATATAAATACACCAGAAGAATATCGGAAAATAATACCAAAGAAAATAAAAGAAAAAGCACAGCAGACCCCGGTTGTATCGTTTGTGGCCTATTCCGGCACCGGTAAGACGACATTTCTGGAAAAACTGATTCCGAAGCTGAAAGCATATGGGCTTAAGATTGCGATCGTAAAGCATGACGGACACCGGTTTGATATCGATCACGAAGGAAAAGACAGTGACCGCTTTACCAAAGCCGGAGCAGACGTGACCGGTCTGATCTCCTCGGAGAAAGCGGTGCTGATGGACAACAGAACAGTTGATCCGGAAGAATTTCTGAAAAAGATAGATGGTGTGGATCTGATTCTGACAGAGGGATTCAAGCACGGACCGTGGCCGAAGATTATGCTGCACCGGAAAGAAAACGGGAAACCGATGCCGTTACGACCGGAAGAATGTCTGGCAGTGATCAGTGATGTGGATGTGGAGGACCGTGAAAATGTGTTCCCGTTGGACGATGTTGGGAAAACGGCGGTTTTTTTACTTCAGTATATACAGCAGAATATGCAACATATAGAAAATCTATAGTAGAGTATGAAACGGAATGTGCCTGGATGACAGGTACAAGATGATAGATACATTGATAAGAATTGAAACGAGAAACGATAAAGAAACGAGGCGGAAAAGTATGAAACTGATCAGAACAGAAGATGCAGTGGGACATGTGTTATGTCATGATATGACGCAGATCATTCCGGGAGTGATCAAAGATGCGAGATTCCGGAAGGGACATATTGTCACAGAAGAAGATATTCCGGTGCTTCTTTCCATAGGGAAAGAACATCTGTATGTCTGGGAGAAGACAGAAGGCATGCTTCATGAGGATGAAGGTGCGGAACGTCTGCGCAGGATCACGCAGAATGAAAATATGCATCCGTCAGTTGTAAAAGAAGGCAAAATTGAACTGCTTGCGGATGTCGACGGATTATTCCAGGTGGATGTCGAACGATTATATGATGTGAACAGTGTGGATGAGATCATGATCGCAACCAGACACACGAACACAGCGGTAAAAAAAGGCGACAAGCTCGCAGGAATGCGGGTGATTCCGCTGATCATAGATGAAAAGAGACTGGAAGAAGCAGAAAAAAAGGCGGGTCCGGAACCGTTATTGAAGGTAACACCGTGGAAATTAAAGACGGCAGGTGTGATCACAACCGGAAGTGAAGTCTATAAAGGACTGATCAAAGACCAGTTTACTCCTATAGTGGAAAAGAAGCTGGAGACATTTGGAATCCAGATGACAAAGCATGTATTATGCAGTGATGATACGAAAATGATCACGGACGCAATTGCAGAAATGAAGGAAGCGGGAGTGGATCTTATTATCTGTACGGGCGGGATGAGTGTAGATCCGGATGATAAGACACCGGGTGCAATCAAGGCTTCCGGAGCGGAAATCGTCACATATGGGGCACCGACACTGCCGGGTGCGATGTTGTGTCTGGCTTACTTTGAAGACGATACACCAATCGTGGGACTGCCGGGCTGTGTGATGTATGCAAAAGCAACCGTATTCGATCTGATCCTGCCGAAAATGGCAGCAGGGATTAAGATTGAGCGGAGAGATATTATCCGGATGGGACACGGAGGACTCTGTCTTGGTTGTAAAGAGTGCCATTATCCGGTCTGTCCATTCGGAAAGGAGGCGTAAAGGTGGAACCATCCCGAGTGACACTTGAAGAGGCACAGGAATTATTTCAAATCTGTATGCCGGGAATAAAAAAAGAAGAAAAACCGGCAGCAGACTGTCTGGGACAGATTCTGGCAGAGCCGGTATATGCGGCAGTAACCCAGCCGCCGTTTCCAAGGTCAGCGATGGATGGATTTGCACTGAGAAGCCGGGACGTCTGCGGGGCAGATCTTGAGCATCCGGTTACCTTGGAAGTTGCCGGGTGTGTGTATGCGGGACAAAAGACAGAGCTTATACTGGAACCACATCAGGCAGTCCGGATCATGACCGGAGCAATGATACCGGAAGGAGCAGACTGTGTAGTAAAACAGGAAGATACGGATTATGTAAGAATAGCAGATCCGGATCAGGACAGGAAAACAATCAAAATTTATAATAATGTGGGACCGGGAGAAAATTACTGCCCGAAAGGAGAAGATTTTTCTGCCGGGGAATTGCTGGCAGAAGCCGGACTTTTGGTGGATTCTTATCTGCTGGCGGCAGTTACGTCTGCGGGAGTACGGGACATTACTGTATATAGAAGACTTAGGGCTGCAGTGATTACAACCGGTGATGAGCTGCAGAATGCAGATACATCATTAGAACCCGGGAAAATCTATGATGCAAATGGAATCTGGCTGTGTGCGAGATTAAGAGAGATGGGCTGTGAGATACTACAGTATGAAACCGCGGGAGATGACAGGGACAAGATCGCAGACAAGATCAGTGAGGTATTAAAAGAAGCAGATCTGATCCTGACAACCGGAGGGGTATCAGTAGGAGATAAGGATCTCGTTCCGGATGTCATAGAAAGCCTGAACGGCAGGGTACTATTTCACGGGATACGGGTAAAACCCGGAATGCCGACAATGCTTTCGGTAGTAGAGGACATCCCTGTTCTGTCGCTTTCCGGTAATCCATTTGCAGTGGCGGCATTATTTGAATTATTAGTCGGCGGATATCTGGCGGACAGGGCAGAAGAGGTATATATACAGAAGAAAGAGACAAAAGTGCTGAGACAGACATTTGTAAAGACCGGGAAGCCAAAACGGATCGTAAAAGGAAAATGTGATGAGGAAGGCGTGTTCCTTCCGCAGATTCAGAGAAACGGACAGCTTAAGAATGGGATTGGCAGCAATTGTCTGGTGGTATTCCCGGAGGGAGAACGGACCTATCCGGAAGGAGAAAAAGTTCAGGTGATCCGGATATGATAAGGAAGGAGTAATCATGGGAGAATTTACGCATTTCAATGAACAGGGGCATGCAGTGATGGTCGATGTCAGTGAAAAAGCAGACACGATGCGTGAGGCAACGGCAATGGGAAGAATCCGCATGTCGAAGGAATGTTTTGAAAAAGTAAAGACGGGTGGAATGAAAAAGGGAGATGTCCTGGGAACTGCAAGGATTGCAGGGATCATGGGGGCGAAGAGAACATCAGAGCTGATCCCGTTGTGCCATATCCTGAACCTGAGCAAGGTTACAGTGGAATTTGAATATATAGAGGAAACCTGTGAGATTGAAGCACGGTGTACGACGAAGACGGTCGGGAAGACCGGTGTAGAGATGGAAGCACTTACCGGAGTTCAGGTGGCACTGCTTACGATTTATGATATGTGTAAGGCGGTCGACAAAGGCATGTGCATGACCGGTATCCGTTTATTGAAAAAAACAGGTGGAAAAAGCGGCATATGGGAAGCTGACCGGGAGACGGAGCTATGATTGATGCGGCAGGAAGAGTGATTGATTATATGCGGATCTCCATTACGGACCGCTGTAATTTAAGATGCAGATATTGTATGCCGGACGGAATCACGCAGATATCCATGGCGGAGATCCTGACGTATGAAGAGATCCGGAAAGTGTGCATACTTGCAGCAGAGCTTGGTATTCAGAAGATCAAGATCACAGGCGGGGAACCGCTGGTGCGGAAAGGATGCGCCGATCTGATTGGAATGATAAAAAATATTTCGGGAATCACACAGGTCACGATGACGACGAATGGCGTTCTGTTACAAGACAATCTGGAAGCGTTAAAGAAGGCCGGACTGGACGGGATCAATATCAGTCTGGATACGCTTGATCGTGAAAAATATCAAGAGATTACCGGAACCGACGCCTGTGAAACAGTACGGCAGGCAGTAGCGGCCGCCGCAGAAAGTGGGATACGGACAAAGGTGAATACGGTGTTGCAGTCTGACGGTGACAAAACGGAATGGAAGGCATTGATCACACTGGCTGAAAGCCTGCCGGTTGATGTAAGATTTATAGAACTCATGCCAATCGGTTATGGAAAGGAGAATACAGGTGTGTCGAATCTGGAACTTCTGGATGAGATACGGAAGGTATATCCAGATATCCGAAGGGACAGTAAGATACACGGCAATGGACCTGCGGTATATTATCAGATTCCAGGATTCACCGGCGGTATCGGATTTATCAGTGCGATGCACGGTAAGTTCTGTAAGAACTGCAACCGCATCCGGCTGACTTCGACCGGAGACCTGAAGCCGTGTTTGTGTTATGGGGATACCTATCCATTGAAAGATTTACTGCGGAATGGAACAGAGGAAGAGATAAGAAAACAGATAAAACGAGCCATTGAACAGAAACCGGCAGCGCACTGCTTTGAAGAGCCGGGAGCGATTACGGAAGCACATCAGATGGCACAGATTGGAGGATAAAAGACAGGATGAATCAGAAGAAAGGCGTGATCAGAGGAATCTGTATCAGTCCCAGAAGAGGAACTGCCAAGTATCCGGTAGAAACGGCAAAGATCGTGCCGGACTGGGGCATTGAAGAAGATGCACATGGCGGAAAATGGCACAGACAGATCAGTCTTCTTGCACTGGAGAAGATTGAAGCATTCCGGGAAAAGGGAGCGGATGTAGATTTTGGGGCATTTGGAGAAAATCTGATCGTAGAGGGATTTGATTTAAGAAATGTTCCGGTTGATTCCGAAATACGGATCGGAGATGCAGTCAGGCTGAAAGTCACACAGATTGGAAAGGAATGCCACAGCCACTGTGCGATCTATCAGCGGATGGGAGACTGTATTATGCCAAGAGAAGGCATTTTCGCAGAAGTACTGACAGGTGGAATGATCCGTGTGGGTGACTGTGTGGAAGTCGTAATGCCGCAGGAAGACCGCCCATACAGTGTAGCCGTGATCACGCTGAGTGACAAAGCATTTGCCGGAGAACGAGATGACCTAAGCGGTCCGGCAATAGAAAAGATATTAAAAGACAGTGAAGAAAAAGATCATATCAGATTTGACATAAAAGAGACCATTCTTCTGCCGGATGGTGAAGAAGGATTAAAGAAACAGCTGATCCGTCTGGCGGATCAGAGACAGGTTGACCTGATCCTGACAACAGGCGGGACAGGATTTGCCCCAAGAGACATGACGCCGGAGGCCACGAACGCTGTCTGCGACCGGATGGCAAACGGAATTGCAGATGCAATCCGTAATTATTCGATGACGATCACAGACCGTGCAATGTTCAGCCGGGCAGTGTCGGGACTGCGGAAGAAGACACTCATTATCAATCTCCCGGGGAGCCCGAAAGCAGTGACGGAAGCACTGGAGTATATTCTTCCGAAACTTCCTCATGGACTGGATGTCCTGAGAGGAAATGTACAGGAATGTGGCAGAAAATAATCCTATTACAGATACAGTAACTGGTAAATTTATCAGACAAGAGAAAAGGAGAAACGTATTATGAAGAACCAGATGGCAAAAAGGATTGCATCTGTCCTCCTGGCAGGAGTGATGCTAGTTTCACTGGCAGCATGCGGAGAAAATAAAAAGACAGAAGAAAAGAAGAAAGATGACAGCAAAAAGAGCAGCAAGAAAGAGACAGAGATCCAGGTATTCATCGCAGCAAGCCTGAACACGGTTATGACAGAGCTTGCAAAAGAGTACAACGAAGATCATCCGGAAGTGAAGATCACATTTAATGCAGACAGCTCCGGAACATTGCTGACACAGATCGAAGAGGGATATGAGTGTGACCTGTTCTTCTCTGCAGCACAGAAGCAGATGGATCAGCTTGAAGCAGACGGATTGGTAGTAGACGGCACAAGAGCAAATGTCCTGAATAACCAGGTGGTAGTTATCTCCTTAAAAGACAGCGGCACAAAGGTAACAGGTCTTGAGAACTTAAAAGATGCCAAGAGTATCGCACTTGCAGGCGGAAGTGTTCCGGTTGGAAAATATACAAGACAGGCACTGGTAAATCTTGGAACATTAAAGGCTGACGGTGAAGTAGATGCCATTACAACAGATCAAGTATCACAGGCACTTGGTGGAGTGGAAATTAGTGAGGAAGATAACGTAAGTAAAGTACTTACAGCAGTAGCAGAAGGATCCTGTGAAGTTGGAACAACATACTATTCAGATACTTATGGATACGAAGACAAACTGAATATCCTTCAGGTTGTAAGCTATGATCTGACAGGCGATGTTATCTACCCAATCTGTCAGGTACAGAATGACGAAGCAGATAAGACACAGACTGCAGCCGCAAAAGACTTCTACAAATTCGTATTATCTGACAAGACTAAGAAAGTCTTCGATGCATACTATTTCGACACAGACGTAGAAAGATAAGAAGCTTCATAGTATGAAAGAAAATATGCAGGCAGTTGTGGCTGCATGTTTTCTGTTTTTCGAAGTATGTAATAGATGAAACAGGAGGAAGTTACATGGATGCAGTGGTAGAAATACTGAAAGGACTGGATTACAGTCCACTATATGTGTCGTTAAAGACGGGAATTGTTGCAACGATATTCTCATTCTTTCTTGGCCTGTTTGCCGCAAGAAGAGTAATCAAGGCAGGACCGAAAGTGAAAGCAATTGCAGATGGGATCCTGACACTGCCGATGGTACTGCCGCCGACGGCAGCAGGATTCTTCCTGCTTCTTCTGTTCAGCAGAAGACGTCCGTTTGGTATCCTGCTGTACGAACAATTTGGCATCAAAGTTGTACAGACCTGGGCTGGCTGTATCATAGCAGCGACCGTGATCGCATTTCCGCTGATGTACAGAAATGCAAGAGCGGCATTCGAACAGATCGATGTGAATCTGATCCATGCGGCAAGAACACTTGGTATGCCGGAATATAAGATCTTCTGGAAGGTTGCAGTCCCATCCGCAGGACCGGGACTGGTAGCGGGTACGATCCTGACATTTGCAAGAGCGCTTGGAGAATATGGTGCAACATCCATGCTTGCGGGCAATATTCCGGGAAAGACGGGAACCATTTCCCAGAGGATCGCAATGGTTATCCAGGACGGCAATTATCTGACGGCGGGCATCTGGGTTGTGATCATTATGCTGGTTGCATTCGTACTGATCGTCCTTATGAATCTGGTGACCGGTCGGAATACGAAGAATATCCGGAGATGGTAGGAGGAACGACAGATGGCGATGGAAGTAAAGATACATAAAAAACTTGGAGAGTACGAGCTGGATGTACACTGGAAATCCACGAAGAAAAGAATCGGAATCCTCGGTGCTTCCGGAAGCGGAAAGAGTCTGACTCTGAAAAGCATTGCGGGAATTGAGCACCCGGACCAGGGGCATATCCAGATCGGCGACCATGTCCTGTATGATTCTGATTCCAGGATCTGCTTAAAACCACAGAAGAGAAATGTCGGATATATGTTCCAGAACTATGCATTGTTCCCAACGATGACCGTGGAGCAGAATGTCGGAGCCGGACTTGCCGGTAACAAAAAGAAGAAGCAGGAACAGGTACAGAAGATGATCCGTCATTTCCGTCTGGAGGGACTGGAAAAAAGACTTCCGAGAGAGCTTTCCGGCGGGCAGCAGCAGAGAGTTGCGCTGGCGAGGATCATGGCATACGAACCATCCGTTATTCTTCTCGATGAACCATTTTCGGCACTGGATGTCTTCTTAAAAGACCGTCTGCAGCAGGAGATGATGGAACTCTTAAGCGATTATGACGGAACGGTGATCCTGGTGTCCCACAGCAGGGATGAGATCTACCGGTTCAGCGAGGAACTTCTGGTCATTGATGACGGGAAACAGATCTGTTACGGTGACACAAAGGCAATCTTTGACTGCCCAGAACAGGTGGAAGCAGCAAGGCTTACCGGATGTAAGAACATTGTTCAGGTAAAAAGGTTGGATGAACACAGTATCGAGATCCCGGACTGGGGCACAAGGCTTCATCTGGAACAGGAGATCGATGCAGAGATTACACATATCGGGCTTCGTGCACACGAATTCATCCCGGTGTGGGGCGAAAGAGAAGATAACTGCATTCCGGTTAAAGAAAAAGGAAAGGCAGAATTTCCATTTGAATGGAAATATTTCTTAAAAGGTGAGACAGAAGAAAGTGATGATATCTGCTGGTATGTACAGAAAAATCTATGGGACGAACTTACAGAAAAGGGCATTCCGGATTATCTGAAACTGCCGGAAAAAGAGATTCTTTTGCTGAAATAAAAATCATGATATAATGAGCGTTAGCGGACTGGCGTATGCTGGTTCTCTGACGCCTATTTTTTGGAGGAAAATAATGTATACAATCGGGACACATATGTCCATTGCGGGAGGAATTGCGAAGACTGCGGAAAATGTAGTAAAGATGAATGCCAATACGATGCAGATATTCAGCAGAAACCCGCGTGGATCCAGTTATAAAACTTATGCACAAGAAGAAGTAGAGAAATTCCAGCAGATCCGTAAAAGCCATGCATTCGGTCCGGTTCTTGCACATGCGCCGTATACGATGAATCTGGCGAGTGCGACGGAAAAGACATATGAATTTGCCTGTACGGTGATCCGGGAAGATATCAGACGTATGGACGAACTGAAGATTGAAAACCTGGTATTCCATCCGGGCAGTCATACCGGGATCGGAGAAGAAGCCGGGATTACCAATATTATCCGTGGACTTGATCAGGCGATTACAGGAACGGAGAATATTAAGGTTCTGTTGGAAACAATGAGTGGAAAAGGGACAGAGATCGGATACCGTTTTGAACAGTTAAAGCAGATCCGAGACGGCGTACAGCACCCGGAGCGGATTGGAATCTGCCTGGATACTTGTCACGTGTTTGCGGCGGGATATGATATTGTCCATGATCTGGACGGGGTACTGGATGAATTTGACCGGATATTGGGACTTGAATTATTAAGAACGATTCATCTGAATGATAGTCTGATGCCTTTCGGTTCCAGGAAAGACCGGCATGCAGTGATCGGAGAAGGTGAGATTGGGCTGGAGGCACTTCTGAATGTGCTGCGCCATCCGAAGCTTAAAGATCTGCCATTCTATCTGGAGACGCCGCTTGATGATGCCGGGCACAAAGAAGAGATTGCCAGATTGAAAGAATATCTGGGTGAGGAATAAGGAGCGGAGCAGTTGAAAAAGTTAGAATATATAGCAAGAATCCATACCGACTTTCCAACGAAATTTGGAATTCCAAGGCAGTCGGGACTTGTAAGTACAAAAGGAACAATTGTATTCGAGCCAGAATACCGCAAAGAAGAGGCACTAAAAGGACTGGAAGAATATTCGCATCTGTGGCTGATTTGGGAATTTTCAGAGGTGGTCAGGGAGAACTGGAGTCCGACGGTACGTCCGCCGAGACTTGGCGGGAATAAGCGGTGCGGTGTATTCGCAACCAGGTCGCCGTTCCGGCCGAATCCGATCGGATTGTCCTGTGTCAGGCTGCTTGGGATCGAGAAACGTCCGGAAAAAGGTATGGTTGTTGAAGTCGAAGGAGCAGATTTGATGGATGGAACGCCGATACTGGATATCAAGCCATATCTGCCGTATGTGGACTGTATGCCGGATGCCAGAGGCGGATTCGCCGACCGGGTGAAGGGTTATGCGCTGGAGGTAGAGATACCGGAGGAACTTCTGTTAAAACTTCCAAATGAACAGCAGGGATGCGTGCGGGAGATCCTCGCAGAAGATCCGAGACCGTCTTATCAGAATGATCCGGACAGAGTATATGGAATGGAGTATGCCGGGTATGAGATTAAGTTCCGGGTAAAAGACTACAGGCTGACGGTCTGTGAAATTGAGCGGGCCGCCGCGGACAGAACAATAAAATGATAATGATCAGGAGGATACAAAGGTGAAGTATTATCTTGCACCATTAGAAGGAATTACAACTTATATATACAGGAGAGCATATCATACACATTACCGTCCGATGGAGAAATATTTCACTCCTTTTCTGGTTCCGCATACCAAAAAGGATTTTAATACGAGAGAGAAGAATGATATTCTGCCGGCACACAATCCGGGGATGAACCTGGTTCCGCAGATCCTGACAAATGACGCAAAGGGATTTCTGGATACGGTAGAAAAGTTAAAAGGGTATGGATATGATGAGGTGAACCTGAATCTTGGCTGTCCGTCCAAGACGGTAGTATCGAAAGGACGCGGCTCGGGATTTCTGATCCACACAGAAGAACTGAACCGGTTTCTGGATGAGATTTATGCAAAAGCAGATGTGAAGATATCCATAAAGACAAGAATCGGAAAATTTGATGCAGATGAGTGGGGAGAACTTTTGAGGATTTATAACCAGTATCCGTTGGAAGAGCTGATCGTACATCCGAGAGTACAGCAGCAGTTTTATAAAGGACATCCGGATCTGGATGCATTTGCGGATGCAGTGAAGGAATGTAAGCACACGTTGTGTTATAACGGTGATATTTTTACAACAGAGGATATGGAAAAATTAAAGAAGCGGTTTCCAGAGGCCTCCTGTATCATGCTGGGGCGCGGAATTTTGAGAAATCCGGAACTGATTGAAATCATGGAATCCGGAGAAAAAAAGATCGATGCGAAGAAATTAAGAGCGTTCCATGATCAGATCTATCAGGATTACCAGGAGGTAAGCTGTGGGGATAAGAATGTGCTGTTCAAGATGAAAGAACTCTGGTGTTATCTTGGGACATTGTTCCCGGATAAGGAAAAACAGCTGAAAAAGATCCGGAAAGCAGAGAAACTGGATCGCTATGAAGCAGTTGTAGAAGAACTTTTAAGTCACAATTATATTGACTTAAAGTAAATAGATGCTGAAATAAAAGAGATCGCAGACAAAATCAGGAATAAAGTTCTGCAGTCTCTTTACTTTAAAAAAAATATGCAATATAATAGATAAAAATTCTATATACAGGAATTTTGCAAAAGGGAGGGACATGAATTGGATCGTTTGAATGAATTGATCGCAGAGAATCTGAAAGATATCCGAAAAGGAAAAGGACTGAGTCTGGAACAGGTGTCATCCCTTACCACAATCAGCAAAAGTATGTTAAGTCAGCTGGAAAGAGGAGAAGTGAATCCTACGATATCGACGGTGTATAAGCTGGCACTGGGATTGAAAGTACCGGTAACGGCATTTACCGCAGATAAACCGCAGCCGTTTTTCGGAACTGGCAAGAAAGAAGTAGATCCTTTGGTGGGTGATGATGGAAGATATCGTCTTTATCCGATTTTCAGCTTCCGGGAAGGACAGGATTTTGAGATATTTGACCTGGAATTTGACGAGGGAGGCATGATGCAGGCGAACCGCCAGATGAATGGTACGAGAGAATTCATTACCGTGTATTCCGGAGAACTGACACTGATCTTTAAAGATCATGAATATGTGCTGAAAGCCGGAGATGCGGCTTCGTATAATGCTTTTGATGATTATGTGTATAAAAATACAGGAAAGGGAATGGTGACTGCCAATATTGTAGTACACTATTCGAATTAGAAAGGAGTAACAGCATGGAAGACCAGAAACAGCGAGTATATGATGCGTTAAACAAGATGGGAATTAAGTACGAGGTGGTAGAACACGAGCCCGTGCATACAATGGAGGATATGGACCGGCTGGGACTCCCGGAAAAAGGAACATTGTGTAAGAACTTATTCTTAAGAGATTCAAAGGGAAAGAGACATTTCCTGATCACAGCTGATGAGAAGACAAAGTTAGATCTGAAGGCACTGGGAAGACAGCTTGGGGCAGGAACATTAAGCTTTGCTTCCGAAGAACGTCTGGAAAAATATCTTGGTGTAAAACAGGGAAGCGTTACACCTTTTGCCCTGATGAACGATACGGAACATGCGGTGGAATTCTTTATCGATAAAAACTTAAGCAGATGTAAAAGTATGGGAATTCATCCACTGGAAAATACAGCAACAGTATTCATATCCTTTAAGGATCTGGATAAATTCTTATGGAATCTGGATGTTGATGTAGTTAAGATTAAATTGTAAAAAGTTTATAGTTTTTTTATTGCATGTTTCCTCACGCAGAAGTAGAATAGAACAGTATATGATACGAAGCAACAGATGAAAGTGAGGATAATTATGGAAGAATGGCAGAACGGACACGACCAGCCAGGATACCATTATCACCAGGAGCAGGATAAAAAGCGAAAGCCAATTGAGACACCGGGAAAGCGTTTCTGGAAGATGTGGGGTCCACTCCTGATCAAATGGGGAATTGGAATCGGTGTAGGCATGGTAGTCATGGCGGCCATGATGGTGGCATATATGAAGACGCATTATCAGACGCAGGCGGCATTAGAAGCATTGATGTCTGATCAGAATAAGCTGATGGGCTTTTATGAGAAGATGTTGAATAAATATATTGATTATACAACATGGGTGGAAGGTCTGTCAGCGCTTGTTACGATTCCTGTGATGGCAATTTTGTATCACGGTGACAGAAAGAAAGAGAAAAAAGCAGGTATCATACCGGATAAAAAAGCACCTTTGTGGAAATATCCGGCGGCGCTTATTATGGCACTTGCCATGAGCCTGGGACTGAATAACCTGATCATCATCGGGAATCTGTCTGCGGTAGATGCAAGCTACAAGACAACGATGAATGCCATGTATTCGGCGCCGCTTGCTATACAGATCTTATGTCTGGCAGTACTGGTTCCGATTTGTGAAGAATATGTATTCAGGGGACTGTTCTTCAGAAGAATGGAAAAGGAAAGTTCGTTTGTATATGCGATGGTTTATTCATCAGTTGTATTTGGTGTATTACATGTGAATCTGGTACAGATGCTTTATGGATTTTTACTGGGACTGATGTTGGCATATGTATATGAAAAATACGGTTCGCTGAAGGCACCGGCAGCAGCACATATGGCGATGAACTTGTTGTCTGTACTGGCTACCAGATACGGACTCTATAACTGGATGTTGAAAGATAACATGCGGATCGGTGTGATCACGGTTGTATGTGCAATGATCGCATCAACAATGTTTGTTCTGATCCAGCGGATTGAAGAAAAACCGGAGCTAAAGACTGAAAATGAAAATCTGACGATGTAAATTGTCAGATTTTTTTGCACAAAATATAAAGAAGACTAATAATCTGACAATTTGGGGAAATTTTCCTCTTTACAATAGTAAAACCTTGTGATATAGTAGGAAAAAACAAAAGAAAGGAACAGGTGTATGAAAGAAGGAAATGTAGTCCAGCATCATGGACTGTATCGTTCCGAATTCGAACATGATAACTGTGGAATCGGTGCGATCGTTAATATCAAAGGACAGAAAAGTCACGATACAGTGGCAAACGCATTGAAAATCGTTGAAAATCTTGAACATAGAGCTGGCAAGGATGCCGAAGGTAAGACAGGTGATGGAGTTGGAATCTTATTACAAGTTTCTCACAGATTCTTCTCTAAAGTCTGTAAACCTCTCGGCATCTTTTTAGGTTCTGAAAGAGATTACGGAGTGGGAATGTTCTTCTTCCCGCAGGACGAATTAAAAAAGAATCAGGCAAAGAAGATTTTTGAAGTCATCGTCAAAAACGAAGGAATGAATTTCCTTGGATGGAGAGAAGTTCCGGTAAAGGCAGATGTACTTGGAAGCAGAGCAGTTGAATGTATGCCGTGCATTATGCAGGGATTTATTGAAAGGCCAAAGAAAGTAGAACAGGGTATTGATTTTGACCGTAAGCTTTACATTGTAAGACGTGTATTTGAGCAGAGTGCAGATGATACATATGTGGCATCCCTTTCCAGCCGTACTATCGCTTATAAAGGAATGTTCCTGGTAGATCAGCTTCGTCTGTTCTTCCCGGATCTGCAGGATCCTGATTATGACTCTGCGATCGCACTGGTTCATTCCAGATTCAGTACGAACACGAATCCAAGCTGGGAGAGAGCACATCCGAACCGTTTCATTGTACATAACGGTGAGATCAATACCATCCGTGGCAACACGGACAAGATGCGTGCCAGAGAAGAGAATATGGAATCTGAGTGTATGAAAGGAAAACTTCACGAAGTACTTCCGGCGGTCAATACCAGCGGTTCCGATTCAGCAATGCTTGACAATGCAATTGAGTTCATGGTTATGAGTGGCATGGATCTTCCGCTTGCAGTAATGATCGCAATTCCGGAACCATGGGCGAACAACAGAAACCTTTCCCAGAAAAAGAAAGATTTCTATCAGTATTATGCAACCATGATGGAACCATGGGACGGACCTGCGTCCATTCTGTTCAGTGACGGTGACTGCATGGGAGCCGTACTTGACAGAAACGGACTGCGCCCATCCAGATATTATATTACGGATGACGATACACTGATCCTTTCCTCAGAGGTTGGTGTTTTAGATATTCCACCGGAGAAAATTGTAGTAAAAGAAAGATTGCATCCGGGCAAGATGCTTCTGGTTGATATCAAAAAAGGAAAAGTCATTGATGACGAAGAACTGAAAGAGACTTACGCAAGCAGACAGCCATATGGTGAATGGCTGGACAACAATCTGATCGAGTTAAAAGATCTGAAGATCCCGAATCAGAAAGTTCCTTCTTATACGGCAGAAGAATGCAGAAGACTTCAGAAAGCATTTGGATATTCTTATGAAGAAGTAAAGACATCCATCCTGAATATGGCGAAGAATGGTGCGGAAGGAACGGCTGCTATGGGTATCGATGCACCGCTTGCGGTATTATCAGATATGCATCAGAATCTGTTCGGATATTTCAAACAGCGTTTTGCACAGGTAACCAACCCTCCAATCGATGCCATCCGTGAGAAGATCGTTACATCCACAACGGTTTATATTGGCGAAGATGGTAACCTTTTGGAAGAAAAAGCAGAGAACTGTAAGATGTTGAAGGTCAACAACCCGATCCTTACAGAGACAGACCTTCTGAAGATTAAAAATATGAAAGAAGACGGATTCAAGGTTGCAGAGATCCCGACAATCTATTATAAGAATTCAAGCCTTGAAAAAGCAATTGATTATCTGTTCATCGAAGTTGACAGAGCTATCCGCGAAGGGGCTAACATCCTGATCCTTTCAGATAGAGGAGTGGATGAATATCATGTGGCAATGCCGTCACTTCTGGTACTTTCCGGATTGCAGCAGCATCTGGTACGTACGAAGAAACGTACGTCTGTGGGAATTGTTCTGGAGACGGGAGAACCAAGAGAAGTACATCATTTTGCGACACTGATCGGTTATGGTGCATGTGCGATCAACCCGTATCTTGCACATGAATCCATCAAACAGCTTATTGATACCGATATGCTTCAGAAAGACTATTATGCGGCAGTTGATGATTATAACAATGCAGTGCTGGGAGGAATTATAAAGATTGCATCCAAGATGGGTATTTCTACAATCCAGTCTTATCAGGGAGCTAAGATTTTTGAGGCAATCGGACTGAAACAGGAATTCATTGACAAGTATTTTACGGACACGGTCAGTCGTATCGGCGGCATCGGAATCGAAGAAATTGCGGCGGATTATATCGCACGCCATTCTCAGGCATTTGACCCGCTTGGACTGGAAGTTGATATGACACTGAACAGCGTCGGACAGCATAAGTTAAAGAGTGGTGGAGAGAGACATCTCTATAATCCACAGACGATCCATATGCTTCAGGAATCTACAAGACGTGGTGATTATGATATGTTCAAACAGTATACGGATATGGTTAATGCAGAGGGAGAACATATTAATATACGTGGACAGCTGGAATTCAATTATCCGAAGAAAGGCATTCCGATTGAAGAAGTAGAAAGTGTAGATGAGATCGTAAAACGCTTCAAGACAGGGGCCATGTCTTACGGTTCTATTTCCAAAGAAGCACATGAGACACTGGCAATCGCGATGAACCAGTTACATGGTAAATCCAACAGTGGTGAAGGTGGAGAAGAAATTGAACGACTGGATACCAACCGCTGTTCCGCAATCAAGCAGGTCGCTTCCGGACGATTCGGTGTAACTTCCAGATATCTGGTAAGTGCACAGGAAATCCAGATCAAGATGGCACAGGGAGCAAAACCAGGAGAAGGCGGACATCTGCCGGGAGGAAAGGTATATCCATGGATTGCCAAGACCCGTCATTCTACACCGGGAGTCAGTCTGATCTCGCCACCGCCACATCATGATATCTATTCCATCGAGGACCTTGCACAGCTCATTTATGACTGCAAGAATGCGAATAAAGATGCAAGGATTACGGTGAAACTGGTATCAGAAGCCGGCGTTGGTACCGTAGCAGCCGGTGTTGCCAAAGCAGGAGCCGGATTGATACTGATCTCCGGATATGACGGAGGAACCGGTGCGGCACCAAGAAGTTCGATTCACAATGCCGGACTTCCATGGGAGCTTGGACTTGCCGAGACACATCAGACGCTGATCCAGAATGGTTTGAGAGAAAGAGTCCGCATCGAGACAGACGGTAAGCTGATGAGCGGCCGTGACGTGGCGATCGCAGCCATCCTTGGAGCAGAAGAATTCGGATTTGCTACCGCACCGCTGGTAACAATGGGATGTGTAATGATGCGTGTATGTAATCTGGATACCTGCCCGGTCGGAGTTGCAACACAGAATCCGGAACTTAGAAAGCGTTTCCGCGGAAAACCGGAATATGTTGTGAACTTCATGCGCTTTATCGCACAGGAACTTCGTGAATATATGGCAAAATTCGGTGTCCGTACACTGGATGAACTGGTAGGAAGAACAGATCTTCTGAAGGTGAAGGATGTGCCAACATCAGAACGTGCATCCACACTGAATCTGGAGCAGATTCTGGATAATCCTTATGAAGGCACAAAGACACCGATGACCTTCAATCCGAAGAAAGTCTTTGACTTTGAACTTGAAAAGACACTGGATGAAAAAGTTCTGGTAAAAGAACTTCTTCCTGCTGTAGAAAAGAAACAGAAGAGAAGCATTGAAATAGATGTAACAAATACAAACCGTACATTCGGAACGATCTTTGGTTCAGAGATTACAAGAAGATATCCGGAAGGTCTGGATGAAGACAGTTATGTAGTACATTGTAAAGGTGCCGGCGGACAGTCATTTGGTGCATTCATTCCAAAGGGACTGACACTGGAACTCACAGGTGACAGTAATGACTACTTCGGTAAAGGATTGTCAGGTGGTAAACTTGTCGTATATCCGCCGAAAGGAATCCGTTATAAAGCCGAAGAGAATATCATCATCGGTAACGTTGCACTCTACGGTGCGACAAGTGGTAAGGTATTCATCAACGGTGTGGCAGGAGAACGATTTGCAGTGCGTAACTCCGGCGCAACAGCTGTTGTGGAAGGTGTCGGAGATCACGGATGTGAATATATGACAGGCGGGCGTGTAGCTGTTCTTGGTGGAACAGGTAAAAACTTCGCAGCCGGCATGAGCGGCGGTGTCGCTTATGTACTGGATATGGAAAATGATCTCTATACAAGAGTCAATAAAGAGATGGTTCATATCGAACATGTGACAACCAAGATGGATGTCGGAGAATTAAAGAGCATGATCGAAGAACATGTTGCCAATACCAATTCCGAACTTGGTAAGAAGATCCTGGATAACTTTACAGAATACCTTCCAAAATTCAAGAAGATCATTCCAATCGATTATGAGCGGATGCTGACAACGATTCTTCAGATGGAAGAACAGGGCATGAGCAGTGAACAGGCAAAGACAGAAGCATTTTATGCGATCAAAGAAGGAAGATAGGGGGTAAGAACAGTGGGAAAAGCAACAGGATTTATGGATTATGACAGACAGGATAAGCCGGCTGAAGATCCAAAAGAACGAATTAAGCATTTTAAAGAGTTTCATACACCTCTGTCAAAAGAAGAACAGGAACTGCAGGGAGCCAGATGTATGGCGTGCGGTGTACCGTTCTGCCAGTCCGGTCAGATGCTGATGGGAATGGCAAGTGGCTGCCCGCTTCATAACCTGGTACCGGAGTGGAATGATCTGATCTTTCACGAGAACTGGGAAGAGGCATATTACAGACTGAAAAAGACGAATAACTTTCCGGAATTTACATCCAGAGTCTGCCCGGCACTTTGTGAGGCGGCATGTACATGTGGACTGAACGGAGAGGCAGTTTCAAGTAAGGCGAATGAATACAGCATTGTTGAAAATGCATATAAAAAAGGTTACGCAACGGCAAAACCGGTGAAAGTAAGAACCGGAAAGAAGGTAGCGATTGTAGGATCGGGGCCATCCGGACTTGCGGCGGCCGATATGCTGAACAGAAGAGGTCACAGTGTGACGGTCTTTGAAAGAGAGGATAAGATCGGTGGACTTCTCCGTTACGGCATCCCGAATATGAAACTGGAAAAGCAGTTCATTGACCGGAAGATTGCGATTATGGAAGAAGAAGGAATCCGGTTCGTGATCGGATGTAATATCGGAAAAGATAAGAAAGCGGCTACATTATTAAAAGAATTTGATCGTGTGGTTCTTTGCTGCGGTGCATCCAACCCAAGAGATATAAAAGTTCCGGGAAGAGAAGCCGAAGGAATCTATTTTGCAGTGGATTTCCTGAAATCAACCACAAAAGCACTCTGGAAAAATGCAAAACAGAATGCAGACGGAACCTATGATCTAAACCTGAAAGACGGTACATACATTTCCGCAAAAGGGAAAAATGTTATGGTCATCGGTGGCGGAGACACCGGAAATGACTGCGTGGGAACATCCATGAGACACGGAGCCAAGAGTGTGCTGCAGCTTGAGATGATGCCGAAAGCTCCGGATGAACGTACCGAGATGAACCCTTGGCCGGAATGGCCGAGAGTCTGCAAGACGGACTACGGACAGCAGGAAGCTGCCGCTGTCTTCGGACATGACCCGAGAGTCTACCAGACAACGGTAAAAGAATTCAAAAAAGACAAAAAAGGAAAAGTTTGCAAGGCAGTTCTGGTAAAATTAGAGCCTAAGAAAAATGAAAAGACAGGACGTATGATGATGACGGAAGTAGCCGGAAGTGAATATACAGTAGATGTAGATCTTGTATTAATCGCAGCCGGATTCCTTGGAAGCCAGGACTATGTCACGAAAGCATTTGGTGTGGAAGTAAATGAACGTACGAATGTGAAAACCGCGCCGGGAAAATATGACACGAATGTGAAAAATGTATTCACGGCAGGAGATATGCACAGAGGACAATCGCTGGTTGTATGGGCAATCCGTGAGGGCCGTGAAGCGGCAAGAGAAGTGGATATCAGTCTGATGGGATATACGAATATGTATGTGCAGTAAACGATTATGTGTCTGAACAGAACTGGAAAATAAGATAAAGATGAAAAATTCTTGAATAATCTGCGAGTACAATTTATAATAAGAAGAAACAGGCCGGAAGCATATGTTTCGGCCTGTTAAATGTTACGAAATTATTAAAAAATGTTGCAATTTGTATTTGTGTGCGCTATAATAGGGAACAGATGTGAGAGATTGTTCTCATGACGAGGGGAAAATAATTAAAACAAATAAGAAAGAAGAGTGAGTATGAATAAACACGGAATCAGATTGATCACAGCAGTGGTGACAAGTTCAATGATTGTAACACCGGTTCTGGCAGCACCGTCTGTCGATGATTTGAAGAAGGAAAAAGCAGCAAAACAGAATGAAGTCAGTTCGTTACAGTCACAGCTTACAACATTGATGGGAAAGGTTAATACACTGGAAAGTGAATTGATCCAGACAGGTGAGGATATTACAAAAGCACAGAGTGATCTGGTAGTTGCGCAGAAGAAAGAAAAAGAACAGTATGCAGCAATGAAGAAGCGTATTAAATATATGTACGAAGCCGGTAATGATTCAGCGTTTGAAACATTGGTCACATCGGATGATTTTACAGATCTCTTGAGCAAAGCAGAGTATGTTCAGAATGTACATAGTTATGACAGAAAACAGTTACAGGAATATGTAGAGACAAAGCAACAGATTTCAGATTTGAAGGACAGCCTTGAAAAAGATCAGAAAGAACTGGAAAGCAAGCAGGTTGAATATGAGAAGCAGGGTGATAACCTGAATAACCTGATTACTTCTAAATCATCAGAAGTTGCTAATCTGGATTCAGAGATTCAGGCAGCAGCAGAAGCAGCAGCAAAGGAAGCAGCGGAGAGAGCGGCAAAAGAAGCAGCAGAAAAGGCTGCAAAAGAGGCTGCAAAGAAGCAGCAGGCATCTGCAGCTAATAACAGTACTTCATCTAACAGAAATAATTCTACAACAAGCAACAATACAACGAGCAACAAAAATAACACAAGTAATACAACGAGACCATCGAGACCATCAGGTAATAATACAAGCAGTAGTACAACAAAGCCGTCAGGTAATAATACAAGCAGCAATACAACAAGCGGATCGAATGCAAATGGTGGCACGATCGTAAGCAGAGCATACAGCCAGCTTGGAAAACCTTATGAATGGGGTGCATATGGACCGAGCAGTTTTGACTGTTCAGGATTCGTAAGCTACTGTCTGACAGGAAGCTATACACGTCTTGGTACAACTCTTACATTTATGGGATGGACAAGGGTAAGCAACCCACAGCCTGGTGATGTTGTAACAACGGCAACTCACTGTGGTATTTATATCGGAAATGGTCAGATGATCCATGCTCCACATACAGGAGATGTTGTAAAAGTCGGACCAGTACAGTCTGGTATGATCTATGTGCGTAGATAATGAAAAGTAAATAAAATAAAAACCGGAATCAGGTAACTGGTTTCGGTTTTTTATTTTTTATGCTAAAGTTTGCAGAAAAATAAAAGGAAAATCCTTGCAAACAGACAACCTTTATGGTAATATTAAAAAGTCGCAAAAAAATCACGCATAGGCTTGTCCCGATGGTGCCAAAGCCTGGTAACAGGACGGTTTCGGGGACGTATAACAACATATGCGGAAGTAAAAAACCAATGGAGGAAAGAAACATGAGCGTTATTTCAATGAAACAACTTTTAGAAGCAGGTGTTCACTTTGGACATCAGACAAGAAGATGGAACCCTAAGATGGCTCCTTATATCTACACAGAGAGAAATGGTATCTACATCATTGACCTTCAGAAATCTGTAGGTAAAGTAGATGAAGCTTACCAGGCAGTAGCTGATATCGCTGCAGAAGGCGGATCAATCCTTTTTGTAGGTACTAAGAAACAGGCTCAGGATGCTATCAAAGTAGAAGCTGAACGTTGCGGAATGTACTATGTAAATGAAAGATGGCTTGGAGGAATGCTTACAAACTTCAAGACAATCAAGAGCAGAATCGCTCGTCTGAAAAACATCGAGAGAATGTCAGAAGACGGAACATTTGATGTACTGCCTAAGAAAGAAGTTATCCAGTTAAAGAAAGAATGGGATAAACTTGAGAAGAACCTTGGCGGAATCAAAGACATGAAGACACTTCCAGACGCTATTTTCGTAGTAGATCCTAAAAAGGAAAGAATCTGTGTTCAGGAAGCACACACACTTGGAATTCCACTTATCGGTATCGCTGATACTAACTGTGATCCAGAAGAACTTGATTATGTAATTCCTGGAAACGACGATGCTATCCGTGCTGTAAAACTGATCGTTTCTAAGATGGCTGACGCTGTAGTAGAAGCTAACCAGGGTGTTGCAGGCGAAGAAGAGTATGTTGAAGAAGCTGAAGAAGCAGCAGTAGAAGAATAAGATTCTTAAAAAACATAATTGGAGGATAAGATCATGGCAGTTACAGCTAAGATGGTAAAAGAATTAAGAGAGATGACTGGTGCAGGAATGATGGACTGCAAGAAAGCTCTTAATGAAACAGATGGTGATATGGATGCAGCTATCGAGTTCTTAAGAAAGAACGGAGAAGCTAAGGCTGTTAAAAAAGCCGGACGTATCGCAGCAGAAGGTATTGTTATGGCTGATGTTAAAGAAGACAAGACAGCAGCTATCGTAGAAGTTAACTCAGAGACAGACTTCGTTGCTAAGAATGCTGAATTCCAGGGATTCGTTAAAGCTGTTGTTAATCAGGCAATCGCTTCTGAATCAACAGATATGGAAGGATTCATGGCTGAGGCTTGGAACGAAGATGCTTCTAAGACAGTTCAGGATGCATTAAATGAAAAAATCTCTGTAATCGGAGAAAAACTGAGCATTAGAAGATTTGAGAAAATCGTTACAGACGGCTGTGTAGTAGATTACATCCATGGCGGCGGACGTATCGGTGTTCTCGTAGAGGCTGATACAGATGTTGTTAACGACGAGATCAAAGCTTGTCTGAAGAACGTAGCTATGCAGGTTGCAGCTATGTCTCCAAAATATACTTCACGTGATGAAGTAGATGCTTCTTTCTTAGAGCATGAAAAAGAGATTCTTCTTGCTCAGGCTAAACAGGAGAATCCTAACAAACCAGATAACATCATCGAGAAGATGATCATCGGACGTCTCAACAAAGAGATGAAAGAGATCTGTCTGTTAGACCAGGTATACGTTCAGGACAGCGACCTTACAGTAGCTAAATACGTAGAGAAGGTAGCAAAAGAGAATGGAGCTAACATGACAGTTAAGAGATTCGTTCGTTTCGAGACAGGTGAAGGTCTTGAGAAGAAGAACGAAGACTTCGCAGCTGAAGTTGCAGCTCAGATGAACGCATAATCTTACAGTTCGCATAAGAATTTGAACCGTATGATTATCATGTAAATCAACGAAAAACCTTGAATTTCCTATGAAAATGGGATGATTCAAGGTTTTTTTGCGTGTTGGGGAATAAATTTTGACTTATCGTAAATTATCGCTATTTATGCATGGAATTGGGTAAAAGTTGGGGAGTGAGTTGGGGAATTTCAATTCCCCAACTGGCGTGTGAACCTTCGCCTCATTCTTCTGAAATAAGTAGGCGAAGATTTCCTGTTTTATTTTGTTGGGGAGTAGTGTAATTACCCAATATTTACCCAACTTTTGATGTATGATAGCGTAAGATTACCCAACTTATCATAGTTTATCATGGAAAAATTTACCGATTGATAATATAGATGAAAATAGATTATAATAAAGTGAAAGTATAGCTATAAAAATTTATTAAAGGTCAGGATATAAAATGAAAAATGTTTATAATGATTTAAAAGATATTTCTTTTTGGAATGAATACATGCCATTGGATGGTCAGTATTACACATATAAAAATAATATTACATTTGCAGCATGTAAAATTTCAGATTTATATTATCAAGTATGTAATGCCAGAATGAGTATACACTTTTGTCTGGATTATGAAAAATATTCAATGATGTCAGAAGATAAAATGGCAATATTAAGTACAAAAAAATATTTCATTGAAAATGCATTACTGTATTATAATTTTGCAGTAGACTATCTTTGGCAAGTATTATGGTTTTATTATAATAATGCTGACGATGTTAATCAAATCCCATCGAATGAACTGTATCAGAAATTGATGAAAGAATGTAATTTAAATGATTTAATAAGGGGATTAGTAGAACTTCAAGAGAGAAAAATTGCTGAAGTTTTAAAAGATAATTTTACTGACCGAAACAAATTATTTAAACAAATTCGTGAGTATTATAATTATTTAAAGCATAGAGCAATATTTCATACTCCTTCATTAGGAATAAATGAAAAAGAAAGCATGTATTATATTCCTACTTTAATAGAAAAAAATGAAGAGAAAGTGGAGCTAGTAAGTTATAAAATTCCTATAATTTCAAGAATAGAAATAGATATAGATGAATTAAAGGAATTACTCATAGAGTTTGATAAGCAATTTGTAGGAATATGTGAATATTTTTTTGAAATTATAATGCCAAAAGATTATATAAAAGCGAGAGAGGTTAAATTATCAACAATACAACAATATACAGGACAGCATTTAGAGGAATTGAAGGAATATGGTAAAAATCATCCCAAAATAGTTTCAAAAATGGAATGCGAAGTATATTTGGAAGAAAAATAAAAATTTACATAGCCGATTGGTTCAATCGAGAATCAGTCGGCTTTTTTCATACTCATTTTTATACATAGCCAGTCTTGTAAAACGGATTGGCTATTAAATTTTTCAAGGAAGGAGGAAGCCATATGACTAAGTGTAAAGTAATCGC
>OLWX01000108.1_pt1 | contig 51648 bp, 63 predicted proteins | sample 1673541 | NCBI WGS metagenome assembly OLWX01 (sample SAMEA103958114, study PRJEB25191) | human gut metagenome | reverse complement strand
TCTGAATATTTATATGCTACTGCGGTTCCGGGTCTATAATAATAATAGACTATCATCCCTTCCGGAATAATAATTGCTAACTTTCTTGAGGTCTTCACGCTAAAAGTAGTGCTCTTTAAAACTGAAGAGCTTAATGTAAAAGTCAAATCTATTATGTCAGTCAATTTTTCCGTTAGATTACCAATTTGCTTCCTAACCGCTTCCCCGGCGGTTCCATATACAGTACCATCTTCCCCAACTCTGATGTCTGAAATTTCTTTTGAACAGTCAGAGATCTGTGCCTTTCCTATCCAGTCAAGAACGTAGCAATTAACATCTGATACCGGGGCCCTGACGCTAGCTTGTAAACCGGGGGTTCCGTAAAAACTTACAACATCATCTCCTTTTAAATACAAAATATATGCTATAATTTTAGTTTCCTCTGTGCTTTGCGCAACTATTTGCCAGGCGTTATACCTTTGCGAAACATCATTTATGCGAGCTTCTATATCTAGTTTCCCGGAACCACTTATAAATATTCTCAATTCAAATATATATAAACCTTCTTTTAAAATTTTTACTTTTTCATTTGATTGTTTTTCTGCAAAATCCAGTGTCCCCTCTTGAAAAATTTTACATATAGGCATTTCGTGTTTTCCACTTGTTCCTTCGTAATTATAAGAATCATCTGGGTCCGGGTCACCTGTAGTTGCATTTCTATACGCATGAAAAACCAAATTTGATTGTGTGTAATTTCCCTCAAATGTTTGTGCTGAAGTAAGATTATCAATTCTCTTACGTTCTATGTCTACATCTTTGATTGTCTCTCTGTTTTGTGCCCGTGCAACTTCGTCTTTAAAATAATACTTATTACCATCTGGGTCCGTCCACTTGTTAATCGTTGTTTCCATCCTCATCTACCTTTCTTACTCACAATAAGATTTTCGTTTTCCACAGTAAAAGTCAGACCTTCTATGTCCAATTTTAAATTCTCACTGTCATTAATATATCGTATTGGAGATAATTGTTTCTTTAAGACAGGTAACGCTACCCATCTCGTATTAAACTCTTTCGTTCTTCCATCCGATAGGCATATCGAAAATTCCGTTATCCCCTGATATTTGCAAACATTTTCCCCAATGATCCATGAGAAATTAATTAAATTCGTGGTAACTATCTTATCTATCGGAGCATACTCTCCTTCTATATATCGAAGTTTGCCACGCTCTATATTTCTGTATTTAATTTTTACATTATAAGAAGATAAGTCGATTTCTTTATATCGAACTGGCATTTCAAATTCAATTTGATTAACATCTTTATCTCCAGCTACGCCAAGGAATTGGAGGTCTGATGGGATATTGATTGTTCTTAAGTCATTATCTATCGTAACCATTTCGCTCTCCTACACTTTATATTTTTCATCCGGGAGAAAATTTGAAGTAAAATATGTTAATGAATATGTCTGTTGTGCTGATAAATTTTTCACCGCAATTTTCCCAGATGTTGCTGAAATAAACTCATTATTTATGTTATCTTCTGGCCAAAATCCTTCGGGTAGTGTAATAGATCTTTCCTTAAGTTCACTGAGTGCTACTATGTGAATGATGCAGATATTCATTTGCCGAAAGATTTTTAGTGAATATGCTCCATCTTCCAGATTTAATCTATACTTTTGATTTTCTTCTAAAATTTTAGCTTTCATTCTTCCCCATACTTCATTTAATCCTTCTTCACCTAACAAACTCATGTGCATATTCTCCTTACGTCTTCTGCTGTCATCTCCTGGACTCTGCTTCCTATAACCGTTGTGATAATCTGTGTTATATTCTGCCTTGTCTGCTCAGAGATGCCGCTTTGTTTTATCAGATAATCCCCTAATGTCAATGTCTTTGTTTTATCAACCTCTGAGGTCTCTATTTTTAAAACCCTTGCGTATAAAAACAGCTTACTTTTTTCGTCTACAACATTTACTGTATCTCCTAAAGACACTTCCTGGGTAGTGTTCGTAATGCTGCATTCATAATTGACAGCGATATCACACATCGTTTTCAGTTCTTTTAAAGCTCCCTCAAAAAGAGCCTTCTGATTAACTGTGTTAAGATTATAAATCTTTGTGATATGTCTCTTTGTTCCATTGATGCTCCGTCCCCATTTTTCAAGAGCCTTTCTCGACTGCAGGCAGTATCCTGTATCTGCTTTTCCATCTCCGTCTCTATCGTCAAATGTTTGCGCTGCTACAACAAAATCTCCATCATCATATTTATAACCTTTTAATGTTACAGGGGCGCCAGAAGCATCTGTGTCACCGTAGACATACAGGGATGTGGCAAGGTTCTCAATAGATTTTGTGATTGTGATATTATCTATGTCTCTTCCTTTTCGGAGAAACACTCCATTATCATTGCCACGCTTTTTATAAATATCTATGTATTTATGATTTACTGTGTGTCCATCCTCACTGAGAGTAAAACGATAATCAAGTTCTACCTCAAACAATTCTGCGATTTCTTTTAATCGTTCAGAGCGTGTCTGTTCAGAGAACTCACATAACTTTGTTGTGTTATCTGTCACTTTATTGATGCCAATCTCATAGCCACTGCCGATGATCGTATTATTTACTGCCTGTGCAACTGTCAAATTCTTTGCATTGTTTGTTTTTAATGCAACTTCGTTTAACAAGTCTAATCCGGCATCTTCGCAGTAAATATGCCACGTTCCGGCATCGTCATCCTTTTCCGCTTCAATGATTTGAAATAAGATATCTTTATCTTTCTTGCATTTTCTTAAAACGTAGTTGCCCGGAGTTGTGTAGTTTTCTACCTTCTGTGGACTGTCTTCATATAGAACGTCACATTCAAGCGATACAGCCATTGTTTCGATATCTTCTACTTTGCTATCGTTTATAATTCCATAGCCTCCAGGAAGGCTTGTGGACGCTTTTCCTATGACATTTAAACTTCTGTCAGTAAAATAAAGTATCACAGCCACACCTCCCGGATAATCATTTCTACATCGGGAGTTTTCGCCCAGCCCGAGGCAAGGACTCCAATCTGGTTATCCCCTGGCTTCAAATAAAAGGATTCCCATTCATTTCCGATAGCTCCTAAGATATCTTTCTGCTTATTATTTACGAAAATAGAAGCATCTTCACATTTTGCTACTACAATGTCGCCAGTGGCAAATGTATTACTTGCCGATTGGCTTTCAGACGGATTTCCAATCTGTATGATTGTATCTGCACTGTCTTTATATGCAGCAACATATCCAGTATCACCTTTTATGTCCCACCGAAACTCCGGATAGCAGTCCTGCGTACCTTCGTAATATATCTTGCTAAGACCAGACAATTTATAAATTTTCTGGTCTACGGAATACTTAAACGGATCAGGACAGGTGAACTCTAGCTCTCCTGTTATACAAAGCTTTCCGGGGTCTGCCTCTCCCATACTGGTAAGGGTTCCGATGAAATATTTGTCTGGTTCATCCGAAAATATCATCTTTGCAGAAGATACATTTAAAATCTGAGCCATTTTGTTGTATGCCATGCGGAAGTCAAAAGCGGTAGGGCTCATCAACTGATACCCTACCGTAATCACTCTTTCCTGGAACATTCTGCTTTTGATTTTTTTACCATGTCTTGCTCCGGACTCATAAAAATCTAACTCCGGAGCAAGGGACTCTCTGCCAGTGACGTATAGAGTTCTGTATCCCTCTACTTCATTTTCAAGAAATACTCCATTGAAGTTCATCGCCTCTGAGGGCAATGCTATCTCATCCTGATATTCTGTTGTATCTATGAATTTATATAACATATCTCCCCTCCTAGACCTTTCCGTTCTTTCTGTTATTTCTACGCTGTAAGCGATTCTGTTCTACCATTGTATCCTGCGCTGTTGCCCTGGCAAATTCTTTGCCATTAATTTCAAGCGGCACGTTTACGGTATATTCTGCCTTTGTGTAGTATTCGTAATCTCTGGAAAGCTCTCCGGCAAAATCTCCGGCAAAGGCCGGTATCATCTGAGCCGGGACATCGATAATATCCTGCATTGCTGCTTGCACATTCTTTTTTGCACTCTCCAAACGGTTGACAAATCCGAGAACTGTATACTTTGCAATAGAATCCATTACCCTTGATGGTGAGTGAACTTTCAGTTTTTTCTTTGCCGTCTTTGGAACTGTAGAAGCAAGCTTATTTGATGCTTTCTTCACCTTCTGTGTGTTCTTCTTATTAGAGACTCCCTTCACTAAGCCTTTTGATGCCTGAGTGCCGATGGTGTTCATCTTTTTCTGCAAATCTGTAATTGCTTTTGTTACTGCATTGACATACTCTGTATCAAGCTTTGTGATGTAAGGCTGATAGTAAGTATTTGCGTTCTTTTTCGCTGTTGCTATAAAGTTTGTATAATCCTTTCCGTATTGTTTTAGCCAGGTATCGCCTTTCTTAAGTAGTTCATTCGTATACTTAAGTCCCTGTGCCGTATCAAGATTTTGAATATCCTTCATCATGTCATATGGAAGAACCTTCTTTAAGTGTTCCATATTGCTTGCCAATTTACTGATCTGGCTCGTTTGAGATTTAAAATTCACTAAAGAAACAAATCCATAATCATCCGAGGTAAAGAGATCTCCGTAGTCAGACATCTTTGAAAGAAAATTAGAACGGTCACTTACTATTGCATCGTATTTCTCCTGATATTTCTTTCCTAAGGCTGTGAGAGTCTTATCTACCGCCTTAATCGCTGCATTGCCTTGTGCTTTTATCTTTTTTGTAATAGTCTCTTTTAAGTTCTTCCCTGCATTTGTATATGCCTTTTTTAACTTCGCATTTTTCTTATACTTTTTCTGATAAGATTTCGTTACCGCATCTACTTTCTTCTTTAAGCTTTTTGTTGTAGAAGAAACTTTTTTATTTACTGCAGTCTTATATTTATCAAGTGCGTTTTTAGCTGTATCCTCATAGTTACGATTTTTCTTCGCTGATAATAAAGTAGTCTTTGATGAGCCAAGAAGTTTTTTTGTTTTCTTCTTTACCCCTTTTAAGCCAGCTTTAATTACGGATGAGGTCTTTTTCTTTAATGTCTTTGCATATATGCTCGTTTTTTTCTTTGTTGAGGCAGCTTTTACAAGTTTTCCACTTGCTTTCTTTACCTTTCCTGTTGTACTGAGCATTCCTTTTGCCAGACCGGTTCCCATGTATTTTCCATCTTTTTTTGTTACACGAGAAGGAGAATGAATCTTTGCTTTTGCCCGGATTGCTTTATCCGCAGCCGCTACCATTCTGGATGCAGCCGCTTCAATCTGTCCAAGGCAGGAACGCATTCCAGAGGCAAATCCCTGACTGATATAAGCTCCTGCTGCATGTGCTCCTGCACGTCCTGAATGAAGTTTTGCATTTACTTTTGATACTGCAGAAGATGCAATAGTTGGAGCTTTATTTAAATCCGATTGCATCCCCTGGGTAAATCCTGTTCCGACTTTTTTTCCAGAACTCTTTGCTTTACTGGCAGTATTCGAGAAGGCATTTGCTAATTTGTTCATCGCTGATTTCGCCTTGCTTCCAATAGCATCCAGCCCTGCACTTGTTACCTTTACTGAGCTTTGCATACCCTTTAAAGACTTGCCTGCACTTTTTGCATTACTGGCAATTGTTTTCATATTAGAGTTCACAAGTTTTAGTGTTCCTGCTAATATAACAGTCCCTCCACTCGCAACAACCATCGCTCCACCAAATATAGTAAGCCCACCTGCTCCAACTGCTGCCGAGGCGGCTATTGCTACAAGGCCAGCCGAGGATGCTATTAATGCCGGAGTCAGCATTAATACCGAAGCTGAAAGTGCCGTAAATCCTGCGGCTGACGCTATAGCACCAGCTCCAAGTGCTGGAAGAGTTCCTGCTAAACCAGTAACCGATGCGGCAGATATAGCAAGGCCAGCTCCTAATAGGGTGGCACCAGCTCCAAGTGCTATTACTCCTGCAGCAGCTACAACTGCTCCTGCCCCAACTACAACCAGACCTGCCCCCAACACTACGCATCCTGCTCCTGCTACTAAAGCTCCTGCCCCAAAGGCTACCATGCTTGCGCCTAAAGCCGCTATGGACACTGCTGCAGATGTACCATATTCTGATAAAGTAGGAAGGGTTGTCGAAATAACTTTAATCGCCGCTGCTGCCAAAAGTGCCCCTGCTCCCACAAGAACAACTGCTGCTCCAAAGGCTATTAATCCTACCGAACTGGCTGTAAGAGCCGGTCCAACTGCTGCCGCACCTGCTGCTAATGCCACAATTGCAACAACCATACCTGCCATACAAGCAATCGCTGGTGTCCCGGCATTTGCAAGCGCTATACTGGATGCTGCCATAATAGCTAGACCTGCGGCAACAAGAACAACCGCTGTTCCCAATGCAAGCAACGCTGTTGCACCTGCCTGTGCTCTTTTCGGAGTTTGCGAAAAGGCTTTCATTGCCGCCATTCCTCCGATAGTAAGAGCCACTAAAGCACCTGTCATTCCAACCATTACTCCTATTGCTGCTCCCCCAGAATTTGCAAGCGCTATACTGGATGCTGCCAGTATTCCAAAGCCTGCGGCAATCGTTAATACTCCAACACCAAGCATCATTGTACTTTTTGCCATTGTTAGCATCGCCTTATTGCTTACTTTTGCCGAGTTTCCTGCTGCTGTTTCTCCCGCCGCTACCCCAAATAATTTTGCGGCAAGTCCAGCGATTCCTTTTCCTGCTAGAGACAAGATTGCTTTTGAAAAACTCCCAATTCCTGGGGCGAGAGTTTTCACAATCTTAAATCCTTTATAAGCAATTAACAACTTGGGTAATGTAGTAATCAATTTTGCAATAGAATCAGAATGTTTCTCACAAAACCCGGAAAACTTAGAAATTCCGGATGCGGCCCCATCTACTACACTTTTAAAATTTGATATAGATTTCTCAGACCCAAAAGACCCGTTTAACTTACTTAAACTGCTTCCTACTGCATCTACAGCGGATGCAACTTCACTTCGTGCCTCTTTGGTATCGCTGCTTAGGATTTTCCAATACTTTCCGGCTTTCTTTCCTATGTTTCCTAACTTCTTTGCAATCGCATCTCCGTTTATCTTGTCAAGAGAATCTGTGACTCCACTGATTGCCTTGATTCCCACAGCAGAAACAGAATCAAACGCCGGCTGCAATTTATTACTTACAGTTTCTGTCAGTCCGTCCATTGCTTGCCCTACCGTTTTATACTCTGTTGCCATCTTGGTAAACTGCTTATTCGTTCCAGTTTTTGCTACTGCATCGAAGAATTCTTCTGTGGATATCTTGCCGTCCTGCACATCTTTAATCATCTGCTGCGTGGATTTACCCATCGTCTTGGCAACTGCCGCAACACCGGCAGGGGTCTGTTCAACCATGAGTTTAAAGTCTTCCCACTGCACTTTCGGCTTTGCCGCCATCTGGGTAGCCTGCTGCGAGAGTGTCTTCATCGCCTGCTGTGGGTCTTCGGCGGCAGAGGCGAGTCCTCCAAAGCCTTTTACCAGTTTTGTAGTATTCTTTGTTCCTACCGCCGCAAGCTGTGCATATGTAGAAGCCATATCGGAAGAACTGTATATAGTCTGTTCGGCAAATTTTTGTAAGTTTTTTCGCACCTTTGTGATTTGCTTTGTAGACTTTCCTGCGATTGTCATATTGCCCGTAAAAGTCTTCCAGGTTGCACTGGATTCATTCATTCCAACAACAAGGCCGGACAAATTGCTTGTAACTACCGATACTGCTTTGCCTCCCGCTGCCGCAAAAGCTCCAAAACCGATTCCTTTTTTCAGTATCGAACCGAGGGATTCCGTAGACTTTTGTGCCGCCTTCATCCCTGCTGTAAAACCTGCATCTCTTGCGCTAAGTATCGCTTCTACACTGTATGATTCCGCCATCTGTCTACTCCTCCCTTCTTAATAGCTGTTTTACCTTTGCAAAGCGATCTGTTTTTTCTTCCTTTTTCATGATTTTTCTTATTCTCGCCTCACGGTCATAGAGCTTCTTAAACGTAGAAAAAACAGGTCTTCCTGATTTCTTTCTTGCTTTCGTTTTAAAGTTCAGGAACGCCTGCAAATGATTTCTATAGTCTTTTTCTTCTTCTTTTAATTTGATTGCCTTTCTTAATAATCTCCATTCCGGGATTGTAAGCCTGTCCACTTCCTCAAATGTTTTAAATCCAAGATATTGAAAACACTCCAGGGCAATCCATTCATATATCTCTTCGAAGGTTTCTATTTCTCCTGATTCTTCTGTTTCTCCTGTTCCTGTGCCTCTGCCACCCTCTTTAAGACCGTCTGTGTCTCTTTCTTCGTAGCATTTGTATTCTTTAAAAAATCAATCACCTGATCAAAGAGAGTGTCGATATCTGTTCCCTCATCATCGATATAAGTATCAATAGCCGCCTTTGTCAAGCGAGGACTCTGTGACTTATTTGCGATATATAAAACATCGCACAAGGTCTCGACATTGCCATCCAGCAGTTCTGCAAATGCATACTGCATTCCCATATTTGTTACCTTACCGGGAATATCCTTTACTGGTACTGTCGTTGTTTTATTGATCTCTCTTAAAAATCCCATTCCAAAGTTAAACTGATATACCTGTCCATTCATTTCTAATTCAAACATCTATTATTTCCTCCTTTTATGCTCCTGTTTTTGGTGTGTCTACAAAGGCGTAAGCTTGCTCCTGCTGGCTTGCAGTAACAGTGACATCTCCATCTTCCCCATTTCCGTTGATACCGAAAGTGAGGGACACTTCTACAAACTCATCCGCATTAGCTGTATATTCAATTTCTGTCAGATATCCCTGAAAATATTTTCCTTTAAATTTATTGCTGCCGCTACTTGCTGGTTCCATCAGATTTGCTTCCCATATTTCCACAAGTGCATCATCATCCAGGGCTTTTTCTAATTTTCCAATAAGGGCATCTCCTTTTTTCAAAATAGAAGTAGCCGTAATCTCCACTTCTGCCGCACCTGGTGTTCGAATAGAGCCATCCTTTGTGGCGGTGGAATCTGCATCCTTTGATTTAGTTCGTCCATTTTCTGTAGTAAATGCCAGCGTTGCTCCGTTTTCTTTTGCCGCTTCTGATAAAATACGATACAGGTACACTAACTTTTTGCCCTGAACCGCTTCATTTCCAAAAAGCTGTAATTCTAACTTTCTCATTCTCAACCTCCTAATTGAACTTAAATTCTATTTCTAATACCCCATGTAAAAGAGGATGTGCTGTCGTTGTATCTGCCAGAATCCTCTGATCTGCGTTCTGGAGGTCCCAGCCGAAATTCTTTGTTGATTCTAATCTATAGCAGAGTTCTTTGATTCCTAATAAAAGGCCTGATACCGTCCCTCTCTGACGTGGATTGTTGTGCCAGACATGGATTATCTGAAAGACATTTCCGAACGATATATCTTTATTTCTGTCATCCGTCTGATGAGAGTCAGCCAGATAGATAAAAGGATACGGAGTCCCCTCCGGCGGAAGGAAAGAATCATAAATCCCTATGTCTGGATATTTCTCTTTTAATGCTACCAGTAAATATGAAAACAATTCCTGCTGTGGATCCATGCTTCTCACCTCATTTCACAAGTTTATCCATGTCTTTTTTAAAGAGTTCTTTTTGTTCTTCCCAACTAGGTTTTACGAACGGTTCCGCCTGCATGAACCGAGTCCCGTATTCTACATAAGGCGAGTAATCTGTTGTCGGTCCTACCGCTGTTGTCATCCCGTCATCCCGTATCTCTGTATTGATGCTGTTGGCCGTATCACCAGTCGTATACCCTTTCGTAAATGCTGTCGTTGTCTTCCGTTTCATTTTTCCATTCAGTTCATCTCCGTTGACCTGAACTACTCTTCTAACATCATTTAGATTGCAGTTTGCTTTCAGCTTTCTCTGGAGTTCATCCAGCCCTATCATTTTGATTCCTGACATCAAGCCACCTCCGACACAATAAACGTCTGCTTTGTCCGAAGTTTTCTTGTGTAATCAACCTGATAGATCTTTTCACCAATACGGATGTAATCAAATTCTTTCTTGTAATGATTCTGGATATGTAGCGTAAGGCTTCCTTGTTTTATGCTCCCATAGACTAATTTAAGCATTTCTGCTTTTGTATCCATGACGGAAGCATACCGCATCTCTTCCTTTACCTTATCTTCCTCATAATTTCCCGTTTCGGCATCATATGCCCCAGGAGAACTTTTCTGAAAAAAGATTTGTGTATCATATCTCATAAGAATTTAAAGCCTCCTTTTCTGGAATTCTTATTCTTCTCGTCAAGATAAGCATTGATATCATCCATATATCCCGAAAAATCATTATCGGACCACGAGAGGCTTTCTCCTTCTACACTGTGAGAAGATAACCCCTCGGATCCCAGCTTGTTGTATCGGATAATCGAAACATCTAGCACGATGTAATCCATCTCGTCTGGAGGGTCTAAGCCTCCAAGAAGGAATTTTAGCCTCTTCTTTGTCCCATTAAGAATTAATGTCAGTTTCCGATCGGGAGTGTTATCTTCTTCCGGAAGACCTAACATCTCTTTTAAATCACTTAATAAAACGATGTCTGTCACTTATCATCACTCTCCTGGATTGCCTCAATCAGAGGCTCGCCCTGTGCGTTTTCGGAGCTTAACAGTTCTTTAATCCTTTTTTCATTCGCCTTTTTCCCGTGCCGGGGGAAAATATCCCCGACAGAGTAGTTGTGATAGATTTTTCCTTCTTTAACCGTTTTAAAATCTGTTAAATCTGAAAATGCTTTAATTACTTTATACACTTACCCACCTCATGCTTTCGCAGTTAGCATTGTTTTGCCGGCTCCGACCGTCTTGTAGTTAGAATCACACTCTACAATGACAATTTCTTTTCCTGTCTCTGCTGTAATATCGGAGGAGCCATCCCATACAGTCCAGCCTTTCACATTCTGTCCTTTTACTGGCATATCAAGGTTTTCCCCAACTTTATACTTGTATGTATTGCTATCAGTAACTGCAGGTGTTACGGTAACCTTCGTATCTCCCGCTTTTGTTCCTGCTGCACTGGTTACTTTTAACGGTTTCAAGGAACCAGCCGTTAATTTCGCAAATGCTTCATCTTTTACAATCATAAAACCGACATCCATTGTTACCCTTAAAGCTACTAACTCCTGCTCAAACAGATTAACCGGTGTTCCATCGGCATTGGTCAGCGTTGAAAGCTGTGCGGATTCATCTAACTTGTAACTCATGCCAAATGGGATTCCATAATACATGTAGTCGAAATCACCGGCATATAATGTTCCTTTGTCAAGTGACTTAAGGTCTGCAACCGGCATTCCGTCAATGGTATTATTTCCCCTATCGTAGATTGATTCGATAACAACACCGTTCTCGATCTTATGTGCATTTCTTAAAGTGCTTCTATTTCGTTTTGTAGAGATAAAGGCATTTGCATCGTAATCTTCGTCTGTCAGCAAGTCTTCCAGGGCAAGGATATTGTCATAGGTCAGCTCTCCATTGATTGTGTTTCCTGCTTTTTCAACAGAACCATCTACCGACTGCGGAAACGGATTTTCTGAATTTAAGATTGCCGCTGCATCAAACTTCTTATAGAATGCTTCTGCAATCTTCGGTTTCATAACTTCGAAAAAATCGGACATCTTATAGTGGAGATATTCTCTTGAACAAGGGATGATTACACCAAGTTTTTTTGCAACCATCTTAATATTCAACCACTGTGCCTTCGATGTCTTGATCTTTTCACCTTCACCTACCCAGTAAGCACCCGGTCCTTTTGCAAAGTATTCAAATTTCTTTTCCTTACCATCCATCTCTTCATATTTTGCAAGCTGCATGACCTTGCTATTTTCCATAACGTCTTTTAAAATAAGCGTGTTGTATTTTTCCGGGATTGTTCCATCCTTTTTCTCATACATCGTTACATTATCCGGATTAAATTCCGAAGCAAATAACTGTAAATCTAATTTTGTTTTATGCATTTTTCCTATCCTTTCTTTTATTTAATGATCCTGCTCTGTTTGGCCATTGCGGCAATACTTGCATTTCTGCTTCTGCCTCCGGCATGAGTTCCCCCGCCGTCATGTGGAGGAGTCTGCCTTGCCTTAGCTTTGATCGCCTCAGAGATTTCTGCATCCCAAACCTTTTTAATATCTGTGATCGCTGTCTTAATCTTCTCTGCATCCATAATGGTTGCTAAAGATTCTGCAAATCCTAACGGGAGAGATTTCTCCTGCAGTTCTTTCTGAACTTCTACAAGAAGCTTTTCCTGCTCAAATTTCGCCTTTTCTTCTTCAAATTCTCTTCTCTCTTTATTGCGAAGATACTCTGCTTTTTCCGATTCGGTCATCTGTGCAAGCTTTTCTGCTTCTGAGAGCTTATCATCCGTCAGTGCCTTCCACTTTGCCTGCGCATTTGCTACTGCTTTCTGAATCGCCTTCTGTGTTCTACGGTCAAATTCTGCACGATTCCCTTCCTGTGCTAAAAAATCATCAAAGCTACAGGTTTCTTTACTCCCTTCGCCGCCCTGGTTGTTTCCGTTTGTTCCTTCCGCTCCGGCTCCGCTGCCGTCTCCTGCGCCGCCACCGTCTCCTTCTGCGAATAACTGTAAATCTAATTTGTATTTACTCATATTGCTCCTTTCTGTACCGCTCCGTACTAAGTCCGAACCGTCACTCTGGGTAGTTTAATGTCATTTCGGACAAATAATAGTTACATAACTTTTACATTGTTTGGAAATTCATTTGCTATACTGCAAATGCCAAGAAAAAAAGAATCTATCAGAGTTTTTGTTTTTTCTGATAGATTCTCAAAATCTAATTTTATAACCACTTCTCCGGGTTCCTGCACATGAAAGACTTCATCGTCTGTCAGGTCCTGAATAGATATGATAAGATTCTGCGTGAGCATAGAAACTGCTGCACACACGATATCTCTGCCCTTGATATCAACATTAGCATGTCCTTTTACCTTTATTCCGTATTTTTCGACACTTACTTCAATCAAATATGTTCCTCCTTTCTTTCCGGCATTCCCTGCCGGAGGGAGATAGTCCGGATCACCTCCTAATTTTTATGTGTTATCTTTGCACCCCACTCCGGTAAGAAATTGATTTCATAATGATATTTATTCACATCTGCACCAGAGATATCTTCCACGACATACATTGTATAATCATTCAAATAGACTAAGTCCTTACGATATTTCCCCTCTGCCGTTTCGATAATAACTTCAAGTTCATTATCTCTGTTGTTCTGCAAAGCAAATGTTCCAGTAAGTTCAAGCAATACAGTGTCAGTTCTGGCATTAATCACTGTCAGCTTTCTTGTTACGTTAAAATTGTCAGCTTCTTGAGATACATTCTGTGATACTTTGTAAGATTCCGAACATCCGGTAAGAACTCCCAGTGCTAATACTGTCGCCATCACTACTAATAAAATCTTCTTTTTCATCGTTTTTTCTTTCTTGCGCTGGCGCAATTAAATCATTAAGTCTACATCCTCCATTACTGCTCTCGCTTCGAGTACTGCCATGTAATCTGTCATAGCTTTAAGCTGCGCATTGTAAGTGCTACGTGGGCAAGTAGGTTCAAAGGCAAGCGTTCCCTCATCCCATTTCGTAAGCATCCTTCTTAATCCATCAAAGCGAATCTCTAACTGCTTATATTCTGCTTTGAAACGCTCTTTGTAGTCTTCACTTATCATACCTACCGCCGTTGCTGGAAGCTTATTCTCATCGTATTCTCTATAAGCTTCCTCAAATGCATATGCCGGAGACCAGCTTACATAATCATCGCTGTACTTCACAAGATAGCCTGCGTCCTCTGGATTTTCGTCCACTGGAATCTGCCAACCTCTGTAATTATTGTAATCCCCTCTTGTCATCGGTCTTGCTTCAACTACTTTTGTTCCAACATACTTTTTCATGTTCTCTTACCTTCCTTTTCTTAAAAATTATAAATAACCTTACAATTATTGATATTTCCGTTTGCCAGCCGATACTCAATCACTGTAGGATATCTGTTTTCTTCTAACCATTCTCTTACTTTCGCAAACACACTTTCTTTATACTGAACCGTGATTCCATCATGTCCGTTCCGGCTATATGCAGTTCTAACAATTTCATCTGTAAACAAATCAAGTTTCTGAATAATCGCTGCTACCGCTTTGTCGTGTGGTTTTCCGCTTGATGACATGATTCCAAGTTCTTTTGCGATAGAGGTACAATCCCAGAGTTTTTTGTCTTCTGTTATTATCGGAGAATGAACAGGATAACCATTATCTGTGTAAATCCTTACAACTTCCGCTGCAATGAACTTGACATCCACGCCGGCTTTGCCTAACAGACTGCTGATATTCTTTGCCATCTGGTTGACAGAGGACAGCTTCTCTTTCTTTTTCTTGGACTTTTCTTCTGGAATACCATCTCTGATTACATTTTCCATTTCATGAAAACGATTGATGTATCTTGCAGTAAATTCTGTACCCTTAGTTCCTGTAAGTTTATGAGCGATGAATTCGCAACCTTTCTTTGTAACGTTAAAGCACGGGCGACTCTGATTATTCGCATCTTTATAAGTGGATTCTGTAAAGAAATCGCCCAATCCAACTTTGGCTTCGGCTAACTGAGCAATATAATTTCTTATATCTCTAAGCAATTTGCTATGTTCTTTCCCTACCATCTCCGCTACTTCAATGCTACTGATTGTTTGTTCAATTTGTTTCATGATGAAATTCTCCTTTCTGAATCACCAAAATAAGACGCAGCCTTTCGCTACGTCTCGTGGTTCGTTTGGGGAGATCAGGAGCATACCCTGACAGGAGTTCTCCCCATATTTAAAAATAAGTATAAAAATGCCACCAATCGCAATGATTGATGGCATTATTTTTGATAATAAGTTTTGATAAAGCTGTCCGCTCTATATTTCGTTGTTATCTGACTTCCATTATCAAAACTTACAAGTATTGATAATGGAAGTCAGATAAAATCACTCGTTTTTCCATCCTATAGGATATCCTGCATTTTCCCATTCCTCAAATGTCACTTGTTCTGGAATAAGTCCAAACATCTTCATTACTTTTAAATCACTTTCTTTTGACTTTCGAATTTCTTCTTCACTTGGTTTTTGTAGCATCCTCTCTTTTGCTTCCTGGGTCAGACTTGCTTTTTCCTTTTCCGTAGGATGTACATCATCGTATCTAGTTCGAAGTAAAAAACATTCGTGCTGAGATAATTCTCCTTTTCTTCTTTCCTGCTCATCTCGCGGCAGCCATATCCATTCTCTTGCTGTTAAGCCCATCGCTATCGCTCCTTTAAAAGTATGAAATATTTTCCGTTGTAATTCACTGTTTTTACAACACAAAATTCTTGTTTTCGTTCATAAAGCACTTCTTTTTCATCTAAGCCAATCGAACTAATATCTCTTCCTTTCTTTGAGGACTGAACATAAATTTGTATGTCTGCATCTTCATTATACCCTCTTTCTTTTGACATGCTCCAATATTGATTTATTGTGACTGTCTCATTTTCAACATACTCTTTCATAAATTTTTCAATTCTCTCATTTTTATCTGAAAAAGCCGTAAAATCAACTGTCCGTATAAGATTTCCTTCATATTGGGGCATCTTTGATAAAGCAGAATCTAACTCTTCTACAAACTTTCGTTCCTGTTCTGGAAGTTCATCTGTATCTTTATGATTTCTTAGTAGCTCATTAATTCTATAAGATGCTGAACTCTTGTATTCAAGAAGTGTTTTCTTTTCTTTCTTCGTTAACTGCATCTTATCAGATTTACCAAGTGTTTTCAAGCGTTCCCATTCTTCCGTGGTTCCACCTTTATCAAGCCAATCTAGCCATGCATGATAATCTTCCATATCATGAGCTGGACCAGTAGTACAATGACACTGAGGATGCATAGGTGGGGCATTTTCTCCCGGCATCATATCCGATACATTAAATATCTTCCCATCTAATCCTTTGCAGATCTTACATGGATGCGGTCCCGTTGCCATATACTCATACTTTTCATTGCCATTCTTCTCATAAGATTGTTTTGCAACTTCTGTCTGTGCTCTTCGAAGCTCCGTAGTCATTAATCTCTCTGCATTATACTGAGAGACTCCAAATACTTTTCTGAGTCTTCTGGCAAGTTCCCTTGAGCCTTTCCCTTGTATTAGAGCTGTACGAAGATGTTTCTCTACCTCAAGTTTTAATAGTTCTTTCTGTCCCCAGATACGTTCCGAAAAGGTTGCATTGTGGAAGGATGCTCCTACGATTGCTTTCACCCTCTTTACTGTGTCTGCTTTTGTAATGGTCTTACCAAGAATACCGGCAAGCCGTTCAAATTCTTTCATGCTTTCATCAGTAATTACCTCATCGTAGTAATCCCGAAGCTTATCAAAGTCTCCTGTAAGTTCTAAAGCAATCTTTGCTTTCAGAAGTTCTAAGCGATTGACTTTCATTGTCATATTATAAAGCCGCATATCCTCATTCGCTTCTTTTGAGAAGTCTTTTGACTTTACATACTTCTTGGCTTTGCGAGCATATTCTTCAATATCAAGTTTAGAAGCTCTCTTTTTTGCCTCTCCTATAGAGATTCCTTCTTTTTTTGCATACTTTGCATAGAATGAATCTATTTCCTTTTGTACATCATCGAGCATATCTTCATATATCTCTTTGATTTCTTCCTGATATCCTTTTTCCCGTTTCGCACGTTCCTTTCTTGCCTGTTCCTCTCGTTCCTTCCAATACGAGCGACTAGGATTCTCCTTCATCCGTTCTCACCTCTTCCTCTGCACTGCTCTGTACCGGAGAAAACATTTGATTCAATACTAGATCCGTTTTGTTTTCCTCTTCCTCCTGTTTTACTTTTTCCATTTCTGTCTGTGCATCTTCGATAAAAGAGGCAAGTCCCAGTAAAGTTTCCTGGCTAAACTGTGCTCCGGCATCCGCTAAAGCTTTCAATTCTTCCAGAATAGCCTTTGGGAGATTTGGGGTAAAGACAATCTGTAATTCTCCTAAGTCTGCATTATCCGCTTCTTGTACAAAATTCTTGATATTAAGAAGCAGGCGATAACGGCGCATCAATCCTTTTTTGAACCCTCTCTGGCTCGTTTTACATACCTGCTGGAAGCCAAAGAGTTTGTACTTCATCGCTTCTCCTGACTGCGTTCCGGCAAATGATTCATCCGTAAGGTCTGGTACGAAGGATATCTTGTGAATATCTTTCTGTAAGCGTTCCTTGTAGGCTTCCGCTCCTGTTACGTCATATTGTTTATATATGTACTTGGCATCTGTCTGTGTTTTACTCCCGTCCGGATTGATTCCATTACTCAAAAGCAGCATATTCGCATTTTTCATATCAATCATGTCCTGAACAGTATATCTGTTCATGTCAAGATCGCCTGTGATTGCAAGTGTTGCCTCGTTAAAATCACTCATGTAATTCGCAGAATCCGATTCCGCTGCATCATATAAATCTATTAAAGAGGTGACATCCTCATAGCCGCCTTGACGATATCTATCTGGGGAATATTCTGTGATGGGGACCTCTCCCCAGTAATGTGGCTCTCTGCTTTCTTCTTCCAGATTGAGAATGTTTACAGTGGTCGGTTTATATGTAATGGTCTCTGCATCTGTATAGACCGTTATGGATACTCTTTCCTCCTGTCCGATCTTGTACTTCGGATACCTTACGGCAAACAAAGGCGTGCGTTCTACATCTAATCCATAACATACGAACGTCTCAAACACATTACTAATCACCGACCTATCCTCATCATTCTGGTTACGATACTGTAGTTCATAGGCCCTTCCATACTTGCGGAAATCTCTCCACAGCTCCGCATCCAGTGCTTCAACATCATTTACCCGGTCATATTCTTTTATCATCTCGTTAATCTTATCATCTTCGCTGACCTTCTTTATTGGAACCCCGGTGTTGTATCCTACGTCAAATACATTGATAATCTTAGCAAAATTGTGAGCCACTCTGTAATCTGCCTTTTCTTTTTCTGTCCTTCGCCGCTCCGCATTATAAATCGTTGGATTTCTGGCTTTGATATAATCATCTAATGCCGCAAGTCTTGGACACTGCACTTCATGATGATTCATTATCATTTCTCTTAATAATGCTTTATCACTCAAAATCTCTTCCGCACTATGAGCGCGATACGAGAAGTTGGCTTCCGGCCCATATCTCTGTTGTAAATTTCTTTCAGAACGATACACCGGTTTTGTATCTTTCTCAAATTCATTTACATGTAATGTTTCCTCGCTCATCGCAACATACCTCTCAATCTCTTTGCGTTCTGTATCTGTTTTTGTGGAGTTTCTATCTCTCTTACTGTCATATCGGAGTAAATGCCGTATCGGATTGCGCAAAGAACATCGTCATTCTCTTTTAATGGTTCTCCTGTGTTCTTTTTCCACACGTACTTATAAATCTCTTCCCGGAATCTCGGACATTCATCATAAACAATAAAGAATTTTTTTGTCGTCATAAGCGTTGCAACCGCTTCAATTCCTGACAATACTCTGTTGTTTGCCAGATATGCGGATATTCCCGCTTTCTGAAAAGCTGAGATATGCTCCGTTCTGGCCGGGTCACAATAAAAAGGGATGTTACCATATCTTCTGATAACATCCTTTGCTCTCTTTATCCATTCGCCTATATATTTATGCTGTGCTGCATATTCTTCTATGATGTAATACTCATCACCTTTTACTCCGATTACAACAATTGCTCCATAATGCTCCCAGCCCCAGTCCACACCAGCAAAATACCGGTCAAATATTATCTTGTTTGCCTGTTCTCTCGTGATTACATGGACATTTCTATCAAATTCCGGATAAACAACTCCTTCTCCCGATACCCATAATCCATTAATACCTCTATCATAAAACATCCCTTTGGGGGTTGTTTCTTTGATCTGCTGCACATATCTTTCATCCAAGAACGTATTATCATCTAATCGGAAATGAAAGCTCATAATCCCAGCCGCTTCTGACTGGATGTAGTCTTTTAGTAGCCAATGTTCCGGATGGTCTGGGTTAGTATCGGCAATAATTCTTGCTCCTGGTCCGCTACATCTTGCTTTAATCTCGTCAAATACTTCCTGATTTGCAAGTGATGCCTCATTAATATAAGCTCCAAAAGCTGTCATGCCTCGGATTCGTCCCAAGCCAGATATCGAACCATGAGAAGTCTGTACAATCCTTACACCAAATAATGTGAAATTATTGTATTTATCAAACTTAAATTCAAATCCATATTTATTAGATAGCTCTATGAGGATATTCTTCTGAATATTTGAAAAAGAATACCCTGCAAGAATGTATTGTGGAGTATCTATCCCAAGTTTATTTGCTATTCCCCGAACCCTCATGAGTTCCTGCAAGAATATATCATTGTCTAGCTGTGTCTTGCCGCTACGCTTCGCCCCATGATTGATCAGCATAAACCAATCTGTATTCTGGCAGGCTTTCAGTATATCTATCTGCTTCTGCGTATAAATATTATTCAGGTTCAGCATCTAGCTCACCGCCTATCGCTTCAAACAATTTTGCGACCTTATCTTCTACTGATACCTGATCATCAACTTTAGCCTTTGCTTTCAATACTCCTATTCTTGCTTTCTGTTCTTCCGTTGCAAGGTCCATGTGATCTGATAACCATTGCAGAGCTTTCATCCTATCGGCCAGTTTTATACTTGCTCCATCTTTTCCCTGCTTTATCTCGCTGATCAATCTTCCGTCTACGGAATCAGATTCTTTAAAACGAACTGTGTTTATCTCTCTTTTTAGAATTTCTTTCTTGCCAGTCTTTTCGTTTTTTACCTGTACTGGTCCAAAAGCTCCCATTACTTCTACTGTTTCTCTACCAAACGAAACATAATCTGTAATATCTGCAAATGCAATATCTATGTACATTTGAAATATATCTTCTTCTGACAGGAATTCCCTATTGAGGCGGGTTTGTTTGAGGTTGTGGATTTCCGTTTTTATACTAGGTTTTACTAGGGTCTTATACCCCTCCACATTGGCAGTTTCATAACTACAACCATATGCTTTCTGATATGCCTTTGTTGCATTAAAACACTTCACATAGTAGATGCAAAAAAGTCGCTGCTTATCAGTCAATTCATCATTTTTCATGACCTTATCAACTTCTTCAACAACAACTTTCTTTTTTTTATTCTTTTTCTGAATGGAACGTTCCGTATTTGTTTGGAACGTTCCATTCATTTTTTCTGTCCATTTATCTTTTGATTTCCATCCTCTGACTGTCCCCGAAGAAATTTTTAGTTGATTTGCAATTTCTACTAAACCTATATTTCCTTTATACTTTTTATAAATCTCAAAAGCTTTATCTCTATTCGGGTCTCTCGCCCTTGCCATCACCACCACCTCTCATTCGTTTTTGTTTTGGAAATATCCCCTCCAGGAATCGAACCTGGGACATTACTCTACCACTGAGCTAAGGGAATAGAAAAAGCACCCCGAAGGGTGCTTAGTAAAATTTATATATTCTTTATTCATCTTTTATTTCTTTTTTATTAAGATATGTTAGTATATAAGCTCCTAAACTTATCATGATAATAATTATTGCAAATCCCATTATAGACAAAATTGCATCTGTTTTTCGCATCATTTCATGAAACCACTCTAAATAACTATGCTTACTTAAAAAATATATCCATGATTCTATCATCAATAATGACAATAACATGAAATCGCTCCAAAAGATTATAGGATATTTTTGTACTAAATTACTTCCTTTCTTGTCAGAGGATTTTATTGATACCTTTGAAATTTTACCCACACAAAAAAGAAAAACATATATCAAGTTAATCATACACAATCCCCATAGTGTCCCTGTAATCATAAGTTTCAATATAGGGATATCCTTTACCCCAGCTTGAAAAATATTGTCTAAAGAACTGATTCCCCCGAACACAACAAATGCTACCGCTGTAAAAATTCCTATTAAAGTTATTAATTGGCCGCTCATCTCTCTAGTGATTTCTATTTGATGATTTACAAAACTTTTTTCAAATCTCTTTTTGAATTCTTCATCGGATTCTTTTAGTTCTGTATATTGTCTTCGAGCCAGATTGGCATGATCATATATTTTTAAAATAACCCTTCTTACTTTTTCGAGATTTTGAGCTTTTTCTCCTTCTTCCGTCTTGATTTTTGAATCATACTCTTCGCTTAATACATATTCTAAAACCAACACCAGATTACTCTGAAAAGTATCTACTTCTTCGTCTGAAGAAATTCTAAAAATATAATTACTTATATCTGAGTAAAGAAATTTATCATATTTTTCAACATATGCTTGAACTTGATCAAAAACTTTATCCTTGTCATATTTCTGCGGATCTTTAGATAATTCTCTGAAAATATCTTCCATTTCTTCTGACATTTCATCAAGTTTTCTTTTTACAGTTTTTTCGTCTTGTTTTCTCTCTTGTTTATTAACCGATATGGACATTAGCTTTCAAAAAACTCCTTTATATCTTCATTATCAATCTTATTATTATGATATTTTTGATATGCGTTTAGCCATGGGCTTTGGTTATGAGTGAATCTTACTAAATCTGAGGCTGAATAATTGTCACACTGATCAACTATCCCTCTTACGAGGTCTTCATGTTTTTTCGATTCCATAATATTATTTATATTGTAGTCAATAATAATATTAGAGCTACCAAATTTTTTATATTCCTGATAAACTTCTGGGACCACTGGGCCAAAAGCCCACGCCTGTATTTCTTCCCAAAAACATGGGCTTCCTAATGTAACTAGAAATTCGGCTTGGATAAAATATAAAATCTTTTGCAGTTTTAAATTGCTCACATAATATCCCTGTTGTTTGCAATATCCAATGACATATCTGGCAATACTTAATGCGCTGTACATAATTCTCCCTCCTTAAAAGAAAAATAGATTATTCAAGATAATTTCTTTTCTTTTAGATAAGTATATGTCATTATGCACAAAAAGTCTATTGGCAAAACATACAATATTATAACATTTTTTCTTTTGTTTTTCTCGAAAAAATTTTGTATCAAGGAGAGAAAATTAAAACACGTATGCCAGCACCTTAGTAGACAGCCGGTTGCTGCCTGATAGAAAGGAGGTTAACAAATACCATAACTATAGATTGCAGGTGCTGTACATTGTGTCGTTAAATTACAAAATTACATAAGAAAAACACCCTGCAAAATACAGGGTGTCTCTCTGGCAAAAAATATCTCACGAAGTAAAAGACAAAAGGATGTGCTTTCTTCTGTCTCCACTTTAAGTTTTATCATACTTTCATGCGACATGGGGCGACATTTATAAATTTTCTTGAAAAAATCTTTCATTTCTTTTCTGGCAATTCTTTTCATTGTAGGCTTTTGCCCGTTTAGGAAATAAGGAGTTCATCCGATGTGCTACTTGTGCCCAAGTCAGTCCCTCGATATAATAAAGTCGGAACATAATCCGGAGTTCACTTTTTTCGATAGATTCTATGTATTCTTCTGCTTGATTGGTAATTTCAAGAAGTTCTTCCTCTTTCATCCTCAAGCGTTGCTGCCTCGATATCAACAATTGTTTTACCTTTGCGTGTTCCGGAACCGGAAAACCTTCAACTGTAAAATGCTGTATTCCTCCCATGCCTCCTGACACTACATCACTTACCGCTCCCTCTCGCTCGATTTTTTCCAGCCTTTCTTCTGTCATTCTTACGAGCCTCCTCAGCTCTTTTATCTCCGCTTGCATATCGCAGTACTGGATCAGGACTGACTTTTCCAATGGAATCACCTCTTTCCTGCTATCTATAAATCTTGCCTGTTTTCTTATCTCTGAGTTTAATCCGTCCAAATACTTCAAATTCATCTATTGCTGCTACCGCTTTCATAGCATTAATTGTTCTTGTTACCGAATCCGGCGGCTTATCTGCTGCCTTAATCGCATCATATGCCGTTTGGTCTTTGTAATGTTCGTGATTTCGTGTATCCATCTTACCGCCTCACTTGTTAAGTATATAAAATACAAAGCCTGTATAAATTAATGCTGCTATAATCACTACTGCTTCTGTTATACTCATTCTTTACTCCCCTCAAATATGCTCATGCAACTCCGGTGGTCCAAATGACTGAGGTTCCAGCTCCATCAAAGCATTATATCTCTCAATGTGCTCATCCGGTGTGATTTCATCGTTCATAAGCTCCTGCTCTAATTTATTATATTCGGCATCTATCCTCTCTTTAAATTCCTGACGACTTATCTTCCCTTCGATAAGCATTTGTTCTAATATTTTGTATTCGTGACTCATAATTTACTTCTTCCTCTTATTCACCCGTTTTGTATGCTCCGCCACTCTCTTGCAGCCGGCTTTCCATCTCTGGTAGGCTTTACCTTGCTTACATGGCTGATTCATTCCCTCGCAACGGTCTCTTTCGGGACATTTCACGCATGGATTAATCATCTGTTTGCTCCTTTCATGAAATTACCTAATGCTCTATTTTTCCAAGGTGCTTCTTTTATGTCCTCTGGTTTGTACGGTTCCGGCAGTGGCATCCATGCACTTACGAAATAGCCTAAAGACGCATATGTTCTGCCTGTAAATGGAGCATAAAAAGCTCCTCCCTCATCATCTACTTTCCAAGTACCTACAAGTGGATTCTGCTTCTCATTTGCAAATGATAAAAGCACACGCTGTCCATTATATGGCTGTCTTTCAACTGGTATCCACTTACTCATCTCTCTTTCTTCTCCTTTCTATTAATGCTGTGCGTATTGCCATTTGTTCAAGTGGCATTTCTTCACTTGCAAAGATTTCATATGCTGTTTCAAGGTCAGCTTCCGTAATCTCTGCTGAATGAATAAATTGTGCAAAATCGGGGAGCGATGTTCTTTCAATAATCCTCCGGACATTATCTGTATAGGCTTCCAGTGGAATATTCGTACTCTTGTCAATCAACATTTACTATTTATCCTCCCTACGTTCCCAATGATCATCTTTCACCATGTACTCTGCTTTGAGGACGCGACTCATCTTTTTCTTTAGCAATTCAACATAATCACTATATCCTGCAAACCCATCATCTATGGCTTCATATATCTGTTCAAATCTATCCATGGCCTGATTGAGTCTTTTCTTCCCGAAATCAAATTCATCATGCAATACAGACAACCAAATAAGAATATGTGCTTCATTAAGGAATCCCCTCATAGGCTCAGATACTATCTCTAACTCCTTCATAGTCAGATTTGTATCAATTCCTAATTTTTCACGATATCGTAATTCTTTATGCAATACAGATAATGCCGCATCTCTCGTCTCATCATCCAGATCACTCTCTGCTATGACAGATACCGCCAACTTAAATCCATCATTTCTTGCATTTCTGTATTCTCGCAAGCGTCTATCCTGATTACCCATTTAGCTCCCCCCTCTCTATTCGTTCTATCCGGGCAAGGAATAGTAAATACATATCTCTTGCAAAGATATAATCTATTTCGCACCCTCTGTACTGGTCTACGATTGCCTGTCCCTTGTCCAGAAAACGTACCCACAATTCATCATTATCTTTTTTAGTATCACGGCATTGTTTATACCACTGCCATACCTGTCCGCTAATTTTTTGTGCATTGTCTGTCATATTCATCACACCTATGCTATACTATTATTATTGATATGTTATTATCCCGTTACCACTATGGTAACAAATTGGCAACCCATAAAACCCGCATAAACAGTGAATTTTTACGTTATGGTTACCAGGTTACCGGGTTACCACACTGTTTCCCATGTAGAGAAAAATAATAACACACACACTTATTTTTTTTTACTTTCTATATATATTGATTTTGCTCGGTAACCGCGGTAACCCGGTAACCTACTGGAACGGATTATCCTCTAATGGAATATTTTGTTGCACAAATCCATTATTTTCTTGCATTTCTTCCATTTTTATACAAAAACATCGTTTACTCTTTCCACCAATCTTGCATACTTTCGTAAACCGGTCACCGGATGTCTCGAGAATTTTATTCTTCTGTGCCCAGGACAGGAAGGATTTTTTAGAGAATCCCCCATCGCGGCAAAGCTGCTCAAAGGCAGTTGGAAGGAATAAAACACAATCTCTTCGCACAACTCCCCATTTCTCGCATTTCGTTTCATCATCAAAACGCTGAGGATTCATTCCTACTTTGTCTATGATAAACCGATAGCAACGTTCCGTATCTGACACCTCATTTCGGTCCACCAGAGTCTTCTTTGCCTCCTCCAAGCTGATATAGCATCCATCCTGGAATAAATAGTCTGTGGCTATCTTATCTGCCGTCAGAACGATTGCTAGGGACATTGCCTGCTTCTGCATCTTATCATCGCTCATAAGCTGCTCCTGGAAGCTTCTCTGTATTTCCCGGATCCGTTGTTCGCCCAGACTCTTAACCAGTGAAACAAATTCTTTTCCTGCATATCCATAATTGTTTTTCAGTGTCTCCACTACGTTCTGAGGGGAAGGATAAACCTTTTCTCCACATTCTACTTCAAGAATACGGTTAATCGCTCCTCCCTGGTTCACATATGAATTTAATGGCCTCTCACCATTCGTCATGATTACATTCTTCCAACGGTTTTCTCTATTGATTCCAAGATTCTTATTGGAACGGCTCTTTCCTTTACCAGAACAAAGGTCATATACTACACCCTCGAAGTTCTCTCGGATTCTGCTTGATGTTTTTGACGTGTCATCTAAGATTAATGGCAAGTTATTAAGCATGTCTGCCTTTGCCTCCAGAGCCACATCCGTGCTCTTAAAGTCTCCTATGTATCTGCTTTCGTCTGGATCAGCCCAGACAGAAGCTGCAAGCATTAAAGTGACCGTCTTTCCACCCTCTGTTTCACCCCAAAGGTCTACAAAGAAAGGAAGTGCATCAAGAGCTTTAATCAGAACGCTTGCAAATGCTGCAGCTAAGAGGAACTTGCTCTCTATCCTGCCGCCTTTCCGGATTTCTCTTACACAGTCATACCAAACTTCTCTGCTACCATGCTCTCCAATACTGTTAAAAAGTTGCTGGAAACGCGTATCTCCATCGAACACAATCTCTTGGTCGTATGGTAAGAATAGATTGCCCGGTGCCCATCCGAGCTTACTGGAGGAATATTGCACCTTGATGTAGCTATCATTTAAGTTTTCTACATCAGATAGATATTTAACTAGGTTCTTCGCATTTTCGCTTGTAACAGATACCCCTCTTGCTGATAGGGCGACAATCTTTGATGCAGATGTCACCATTACCTTTGGCGTCAATATCTCCATCCAGCGTCCATTTCTCTTATAGGCAAGCTTGATCTGTTCCTCTCCAGTCTCCAGATTCTTCAAACGTTCAAGGGGGAGGATTGGATGATAACAAGCCATGGAGTCCAATGTGCTGCGTTCTCCATTGCTAGTAAAGATACCATTATCGGAAGCTGCCCATGAGCCACATCTCATCTGCGGATATGGTCCGATAAAATTAGTCCAGTTATCAACAAGCCCTATCGAACGCTCCTTTTTCTGTTCCTGCTTCATTTGCTTTTCAACCTTGCTGAACGCTGCAAACATCGTCTTTAAATGGGTTTTTGCACCATTTCCGACTTGTCCGGCACGCTCATCCAGAGCAACTGTTAGAATAGCCCGCTTAATAGGATCCGTTTCATTAAACAAGGCAGTCAGTGTTTCTTCCGACAATATCTGTTCCTTATCCATTTTTTCAATCATTTCCTTTGTCAGTTTTGCACTCACCTTTATCACCTCGTTTCATTTATGGTTTCATGCACATATAATTGCTTTTGCAGAGCATTATAATTCTCACACCATGCATCTGACAGCGGAGCATTATGTTCTACTCCCCACCGATATGCATTGATTAGAGCATTATTTAACTCTCTCTTATCTTTTTGCTTCTGTTCTTCCCGCTGCCGTTCCTGCTTTCTTTTCTTTGCACGATATACGGCGAGATTTGACTCAAAGGTTGGCTTTTCATAAATGCCTCCAAGAATCTGGAATGCCTCCTTGAATCCAACATTTTCCATGCGTTGCACAAAGGAAAAAATATCCCCATGTGCACCACAGGAAAAACAATGAAAATCGTCTTTGTAAATTTTTAAAGAGGGGCTATTGTCCCCTGTATGAAAAGGGCACCGGATGAACCCTGCTCTGTTCGCCTTAAGATTGTACCGCTGAAGTATATCTGCCATATGATATTTATCTTTAATCTGCTCTCTCGTCACAGCTTAATATCTCCAATATCTTTTCTCCCGTTTCCTTTTTCTCGCAAAACTCAAAACGAACATTATAACGGTCTCTGATTGTACATAAAGATTTGTACAACTGTTTGCCATCTACGGCCTTGGCAGAATCCACATACTTCACTCGCTGTCCATTGACAGTACGCCATTTAACCTCATGCTTGCGAGGATTCTTCCAGAAGAACACATCTTCTAAGGTTACTATCCCTTTCCCATGTTCCACAAGGATCACTAATTTAATCCCTGCATCCCTTGCACGAATCAATTCTTTCCGGAATCTCTCATGCTGCTGGCATACGTTTCCGCATAACTCCTGCAGGTTCTGTTTACGATCAATGATTAAACGGGGATTATCGAGGGACATATAGTCCCCCACAAAAAGTTTACTTGTATAATGATTAATCCCCTTATCATCAAAAGTTTTGAGAATCTTTCTGATTGCTCTTACTTTCTCCCTGCTATCAATCTGAATATCCATACCTTCTGCCTCCTAGATGAATGGCATTTCATCCTCAATTCCCTCCGGAATTGTCATAAATCCATTTCCAACACTTGCTGCCGCTGGATTTGGTTTACCGCTGACTGGCAGAAGTTTTTCTTCTGGAATTGCAGCATCTCTCACCTTATCCTCAGAAACAAACCATCGTAACTCTCGTCTTTTCGTGACCTTACCCATATATTCGTTCTCAACTATACCGAAGACTCCACCAACCTTCTTATTAATAAACTGCATCCCGAAATCATCAACCCACTGGGTAGTGAACCCGGGATTAGAATGCTCTACACAAGTAGTAAACGTCTTAAAAGAACGGTTGCAATTTCCGTCTTTATCCTCAGTCAGGATATACTGTGTAGCTTGATGCGGCCATCTTTTGTCTGGTCGGATATCATCCTTAAAAGCTTTCATAAAATATCCTGGCTGCTTGTCATTTGATGCAAAATCAAAACGCACAATAATCATATCTTTTCCATTTTTTGACTGAGTTTCTTCAACATCTCTAATAATCAAAAAGTGTCCACCAAGCTCTACCGGGGTAAATTCCCCGGATGCCTGTGTATTATCATAATTTGCTGGCTTTCTCATTGCTCTACCTCCTAATATTCTGACAGTGCATCAAGCACTTTTACGATGTCATTTTCAATCTCAAAACTATCAAATGCCCCCATTGGGCTCTTGGCAGTACTATTCTTTGCTTGTGTCTCAAAAACGTAAGAACCATTCACGCACTTAGCAATGAGAACTGTCGTAAACTTACTTTCTAAGACAATCTTGTCCAGTTTCTTTCCGGATGTCTTGATCCTGGTGAACATATAGCCATTTTCATCATGATCTGTCTGTGTATGTGCCGTAAAGATGATTGTTAAATCCTCTCTGTATGTATAGCATTCGCAGATAAAGTCCCACACGCAGGCAGCCAGATCAACCCATTTGTCGTAGCCTTTTTCCTTACTTCGTCTCATTTCGTCTGCCACCATCAAAGCATTAATTGTATCGATTATGATGACTTTAACATCTGGTCGCTCCTTGTCAATCTTCTTTACAACAACTCTTACTACATCCGCATTATCTCCTGCATAATAATTCTTATTTTCATTGCAATACTGCTTCCTCCATCCCTTCCAGGACAGCCCCTTTCTATCTGCATCAATGTAATAGGTTGATGCAGGGTCAAGATTTCTCATGCTTGTTGTTTTTCCTGAACCGGACTCACCGGCAATACAAATAACTTTAGCCATTAGTTCTCCTCTCGTCTAAACTCAATCAAATTCTTTTCGATTGCCTGCAGGATAATCGTGCTGGCAACCTGTCTTATGGACAAATTTGTTTCATTGACTACTTCCGTAAGTGCATTTAATGCTTCGGGAGTCAATTTAATGACTCCCTGTTCGTTCACCTGCTGCTTTCTCGCAGGAATAACAATCTTTTCACTGTTCATTACTTCACATCCTCCTTTATCTAATCTGGATGTTCTGATTCTGCTGCAGATGTGCTCCTTCAATAACTGCACCTGCCTTGATTGCTTTTTTAATCGCTGTTCTATCGGCAACAGGGTCTGAATACTTAAGATATGATTTGTCCACTTTTGACAGATCATCTACTACAACTGACTCTGACTTGCGATATGAAATAAGTACTCGCGCAGTCTTAAATTTTTCTCCACATAAGTTAGCCTGCAAATAATTCTTTAAAGATGCTACTTTATTCTCACAGATTCTTTGTCTTTCTCCTAGCTTGTCCTTCTCTGCCTTGATTGCTGCAGCTTCTGCTGCTAAGTTTTTGATATAAAGAGCAATGCCCTCTACCTTCTCGCCAAACACCATCTGCAATTGATCCAGCTTAACTGTATCGATAATCTCTCCCGTTTCCTCATCTACACACGCCATGATTTCTGCGTTAATCTCGTACAGGTTCATTCTCTGTCCCCTCACTTTCTTCTGTGCTGAATACTTCCTCGCATCCTGCTTTAATTTCGCTACAAATATGTAAAAATTCCTCTGCTTCTTTTTCATTATTTCTTCTCGATGTATCCTCTAAAGCATCTATTGCCTTAGTCTTAAAATAATCTGCAACATCTCTTGCGATGTCTTCATCCGCAATCGTGATAATAATTCTGGGACGATTCTCTCCCGTATAATCATCCTTTGTTGCGTATGTCCATAATCTTTCATTTCCAAACATTTAATTTTCCTCGCTTTCCATTTTTTCTTGCATCTAATAGGATTAATTCTATTAGTGCTGCTTTTCTTTCTAATAAACGTGGCGATGTAGGCTGCAATTTAAGGGCAGTTTCTGTTTGGTTGTACTTGTGTAATACAAAATTAATTATCATGTTTCTCGCCTGCCAGTTTTTCAAGATACAAAATGCATTCATTATATGTAGCTTTCTGCTCCTCTGGTGCGTTATTATGCATATAAAATTGCTTATCCCATTCTTTTTCCTCAGAGATTTCGCCCTGCATAGCAATTACTTCTGTTGAGTAGTTACTATGTCTAAAAATGACACAGTTTCCCGCCTGCTGTGCTGCGTGTACTTTTTCAAGCAAAAACTTAACATCATCTAAGTTCAAAGTCTTTTCTTCCTCGTTCATAAATTTCTCCTTTTCTTTTCCTCTATCATGAGGTATACTTTAAGTGCTTTATTTTCTATGTGCCCATCGGGAGTTGCTACTCCCTCAGGCACATTTTTTTATTTAAGCATTCTTACACGTTTTCCATATCCGCAAGCTTCTGCCACCTGCATCGGGTCATAATCTGGAACATGTTTCCTCATTACTGGGTCTTCCAAATCCTTATGGTACTTATCGTAGTCGATGTACGCATAAAGATTCGTCCCACAACTAATGAGGGCGTATCTCCCATAGCGTTTCTGTTCTTTCTCAATGCCGACCTTCCTGCGGTGGACAGTTCCCAGAGAGACCCCGAAGGTCTCTGCGAGCTGTTTGTTTGTGTAATATGGATGCCCGTGTATGGTTTCAATGATTTTTGTTGTGTCTTCCATGGTGTTCACCTCCTCTCCAACTATTCTTGACTTTTCGTTAATTCTCCAATATTCTTGTTACATAAGCATTACTATGTAAAATACGAAAAAGGAGACATTTATGAACATTGCAGAAAAATTTATTAAAACTAATGGAATCACTTTTGAGGTTGAACGAAACGGTAAAGTTATTTCTGAAATATTAGGGTTACCGAATCATGAGAAAGCAACCTCTAAACCTTATATTGGTGTAATGGAAATTTCTTTCCTCTCTGTTGGTGATTATTTAATTAATCCACACAAACAGCGTTTTCTTGTTAAAGATATTGTTGCAGATTACGCTTTTCAAGAATTACAACAGTATAAAGTCTTTTACTTAACTGAATCTGAAGAACTTGCTGCCAAAAATCAATCGAACGCAACCATTTTTAATATCGAAAATGCCTATAGTTCCGTTATTGGTTCACAGCAAAATGTTACATTTAATTGCAACGATTCTATTCAGAAAGCCAAACAACAAATCGAAGCTATTAATTCTCCAGACAAAGAAGAATTAAAGCAAATTATCTCTTTATTGGAAATGATAATAAACAATCAACTTCCACCGCAAAAGGGATTATTATCTAAATTTTCCTCTGTAATGGAGCGTAACTCCTGGATTACTAGTACTCTAGCATCTACTCTCTTAAGTTGGCTGACAGCTCAAATATAGGTACATTTCTTTTTAAATTTATTGTGAGCTCCGTATCTCCATCGCTGGAGCTCACAATTTTATAAGCATCAATTTCTATACTTTCATTACCTATCGTTAAAAAAATTCTGCTATCAATTTTCTTAATAGAAACGTCTAAGCTATTTGATTGTTGCATCACTTTTTATCCCTCCTATCCTGCTTTCTTCGCTCTACATTATGTTAACTACTCTTGCGTCCTGGTTCTTGTCTACTTTTTGTAGAGTAACATGGTAAAAAAATATAATCTTGAGGCATATTATAAATTCTCGATAACATTTCCATTTCTGGGATTCGTGGAATAATTCTTCCCTTTTCCCAATTAATTATAGTTTGCTTAGAAACACGCATTTGACGAGCTGCTTCTAATTGTGTCATTCCAGCATTTACTCTTGCTGCTGCTAAAGAGATTTGAATTCCAGCCATTTCTTTTCCTCCTTTCACACTGATTTATCTCTTTGTTACAGTTACATTTTAACTCTACTTTTTGTAGATGTCAATACTTTCTGTAAACTATTTTTACTTTTTGTATTGAAATATTCTACTTTTTGTAATATACTTATTGTAACAAAAGGAGGGATATGATGAGCGATGACTTTTACAAAAAGATTTTTTCGAAAAATCTTAGATATTACATGGAACTAAATCAAAAAGAACAAATAGATATAATTAACGATTTAGGATTTAATAAATCTTCTGTTTCTACTTGGTGCAATGGTACTAGACTTCCACGAATGGATAAAGTTGATGCACTTGCAAAATATTTCGGAATCAACCGTTCTGACTTAATAGAAGAAAGAAAAAATAATACCTCAATATCTTCCTTTATCCAATGTCAGACCAAAGATGAAGAAACCTTAGTCCTTTCTTATAGGGAGTTAAATAATACAAATAAGAAAAAGAGCGTTACCTATACAAAGAACCTCTTATCTACACAGCGCATGGAAAACGAACTCCTTGCCGCCCATCAGCGTACTGATATAGAAGTGACTCCAGAAGGGATACAGAATGATTTAGATATTATGAATGATGATAGTTTGTGGAAGTAAAAACACCACCTACGACACATTTGTGTTTTCAATGATTTGCTATTAATATAGCAGTCATCTAAGAAGAATTAAGGTGTCTCTTTCGTTAGATGCTGCTTGAATTCTTTCTTATTCTGCGATATACTTGCATCGAGAAAACCATATTGATTATGGTTAAAAGGCACTCGTGTAAATATTATTGCATGGGTGTCTTTTACTTTATGCAGTTATAATTGTTAGAGAAAGGTGGTGTCTCACTTGACATATGAACAACTTTTAGATTCTGCCTATCAAGAAGGTCTGGCAGTAAAAGAACAACCGCTCTCTACTCATGATGGTCTAATCGTAGGAAGCCGCATAGCAATTCGAAAGGATATTCCCACCCAGGCAAAGAAAGCCTGTGTCCTTGCCGAAGAGTTAGGACATCATTATACCAGTGCCGGAAACATCTTAGACCAGACAGAGGTAGAGAATATAAAACAAGAACGAAAAGCCCGAATGTGGGCTTACAATAGACAAATTGGTTTATCCGGTATATTATCTGCCTACAAATATGGTTGTAGGAACTTGCATGAGATGGCAGAACATCTCGATATTACAGAGCAATTTTTAAAAGATGCACTGGATGCCTATCTTTTAAAATATGGGAAATGCACTGTAATAGATAATTACATGATATTTTTTGAACCACTGGGAGTTGTGGATATGAATTATGGGATTGAATAATAAATAAAAAAATAAAATGAATACTTGACAAGACTTTTGTATATGATATAATATAAGCTAATTAGCGAATGACTGGTGTCCGGTCACAATTGAGTCTTGAAATTTATTTCAAGGCTCTTTTTGTTTTTATAGGAGATATACTATGGCAAAAGATGAAATTCTTTACACGACTACTTCTAAACAATTAGAAAAATTAAAAAGTCAAAATTTAATTATAGAAAATGAGGAGCGAGCATATAAACGGCTACAATCTTATGGATATTTTAATATTATAAAAGGATATCGTAATCCATATATTTTTAAAAATGAAAATCAGATAACTTATAGAGACGGCGTTTCTTTCGAACAAATATACTCACTTTATCTTCTTGATAAGAATCTTCGTAATGCAGTTTTTGCTTCTATGCTAGATTTAGAAGAACATATCAAAGCCGTGGTAGCTGACGTAATAGCTGAATCTTTCGGTGTACATCAAGAAGATTATATTCAATTTCGTAATTTTCGAGACAAAAAGCGAAAATCCTCTCGATTTTCTTTAGCCAAAATTATAAATTGTATGAAAAATGCTCTGGATACTTCAAAAGATCCCGTTGCCCATTATCGGGATTTTCATGGAATTATTCCACCATGGGTTCTATTCAAGAATTTATATTTTAGTACAATTGTGAATCTTGTAAACCTTTTAAAACCAGAAGAACAGCGTAAGGTAGCTTGTCGTTTATATGAACCCAATACTTCAAAAGGAAACATAGAAAATTTAAGAAAAATTATGATGGATACATTATTTATCTGTCTTGAATATCGGAATTTAGCAGCTCATGGCGGACAAGTTTATAACTATGTCTGTTCTTCTCGACTGAGAAGCAATAGTTTTTCTGGTGATAGTAATTTGCTTGACGACTACCAGGGGTTTAGCCAACTATTATTTTTATTGCGAATTTTAAATTATCAGAACCCATTCAATACACTTAATAAAGTGTTGAACGAGCAGGTAAATCGGCATTGTCATTCATTCCCTCAAGATATTACTTATCTCGGTCAAATACTAAACCTTAATATTATTAGTGAAAATATTGTATGGGCTTCTTCCAACGGAACTATATACCATTCTTTTCCTCATTGTAGTGGGCTGCACGACCCTATTAAGTTAAATTTGGAAGAAGCAAAAAGCAAGGGGTATTCTCCTTGCAAAAAATGTTGTAAATAACCAAAAGCCCAGTGCTACCAACACCGGGCTTCCTCATAGATTACTTGTCAACATGGATGCTGACTGTATAACCTAACTTGAACAACTAGATTATACCACAGCATCCGTAATTTTAACAGGGTGTATTTTTTATACCCATTTTTACGAAAGGATGATGTATATGTGGACCGAGAAAACCAAAAACGGGAAATATAAACACGTAGAACGCTACACAGACCCAGTGACGGGGAAGGAGAAGAAAGTTTCTATTACTACCGAAAAGAATACCGCTCAGGCCAGAAAAGCGGCACAGAGGGCACTTCTCGTTAAAATAGATAATCTTCTTGATGCGCGAACCATTTCCAATATCACACTTTCCGAACTCAGAGAAAAATGGCTAAACGACAAAAGAAGAACCTGGAAAGAAAGTTCTTACGGTTCAGAAAAACGTAATAGTCGAAAAGTTGTAGAAATGCTTGGAGAAAATTGTATAGCAAATAATCTTACTGCTCGTTATGTCCGGGAACACATCACCTCTTTAGACGAAGACCTTTCTCTTGCTAACGGGAGAATCTCCGTGTTTAAAAGAATGATTACTTGGGGATTTAAAAACGACTATATAAGCGATAAGTCCTATCTGGATAAATTAGAAAAGGTAGCCACCTCTACTGAAACTGAGGAAGATATTGAAGAAAAGTATTTAGAATCTGATGAAGTCACAAAACTTATCAAAGGGATGAAAAAGGAACCTTGGATAACACTTACCCGCTTTCTTGTCCTTACTGGTCTTCGGATTGGGGAAGCATTTTCTCTTACAGCTGCAGATATTGACTTGAAGAATCGGCATATCCACATAATCAGTAACTATGATTACATAAATAAACTTACTGATACTCCAAAAACGCCTTCCTCAAAAAGACGTGTGTATATTCAGGATGAGCTACTAGTTTTTGCAAGAGAACTAAAGAAAGAAGCTCTCGCGAATAAACTGATTTACGGAAGCGATTTGATTTTTCAGCGAAAAGGCAAGCCCCTTGTCTATGAAAGTTACCACTACCAGTTAAGTACGGTAAGTCAAAAAACATTAGGGCGGAAAATCACGCCTCACACTCTCAGGCACACTCATACTTCTCTTTTGGCAGAGCAGGGAGTAGATATTGAAACAATCTCCCGCCGCCTTGGACATGAAGATTCTCAGATTACAAGAAAGATATATCTTCATGTTACGAAAAAAATGCGGAAAAGAGATGAGATGCAGGTGCAAAGCATAAGAATCCTTTAAAACTACGTTTGCCCCTTTTTGCCCCTTTTTCATATATTGCAGGTTTTATAAATCCACTAATAACTACTGTTTATGCGGATTTCAGCCTGCAATATATGACATTTACAAAAAACACATAATTATTAAAAATTATTTTACAAAATTTCTATTGCAGATTATCTAGAGTGTGTTTGTTGTATTTTTCTACTTTTTCTTCTTTTCTGCTTTCTTAACAACTGGCTTTCCATCGTTAATATCGAGAAGAATTCTGTCATTGTTTTTAATGTGGCCTTCGAGGTATTCATCTGCCAGAAAATCTTCCAATTCATTCTGGATAGCACGACGAAGCGGTCTTGCTCCATACTGTGGATCATATCCTTTTTCAAGGACATAGTCTGCTACTTTATCAGAGAATTCCAAAGTGAAGCCTGGATTTTTTGAAAGTCTGTCAGAAAGTTCTTTTAACAGTAATTCTACAATCTTCCTCTGTTCTGGTTTTTCTAATGTATGGAATACCATGATACCATCCACACGGTTGATAAATTCTGGTTTAAAGATCTGCTTCACTTCTTCCATTACATGGGACTTCATACGCTCATGATCTTCCTTTGCACTTCTTTCTGTAATAAAACCAAGATTCTTCGGTGCCATGATTCGCTGTGCTCCGGCATTGGAAGTCATAATGATAACAGTATTTTTGAAGTCTGCCTTTCTTCCATTCGAATCGGTAATCTGTCCATCATCAAGTACCTGAAGTAAAATGTTAAATACATCGCCATGTGCTTTTTCAATCTCGTCAAATAAAATAACGCTATATGGATGGCGGCGTACCTGCTCGGAAAGCTGTCCACCTTCTTCATATCCCACATATCCTGGAGGAGAACCAATGAGTTTGGATACGCTATGTTTTTCCATATACTCGGACATATCAACACGGATCATCGCATTTTCATCGCCAAATAATGCCTCAGCAAGTGCTTTGGAAAGTTCGGTCTTTCCTACACCAGTTGGTCCTAAGAACATAAAAGAACCAATTGGCCTTTTCGGATCTTTTAACCCAACACGGCCACGTTTGATTGCTTTTGCAACCATCTTTACTGCCTCATCCTGCCCGATTACTCTTTTCTTTAACGTATCCTCAAGACCAAGCAGACGCTGTGATTCGCTCTGGCTGATACGAGTTACCGGAATCTTTGTCCAGGAAGAAACAACCTCTGCTACATCATTCTCTGTAACATTAACACGGCTGACTGCTTTTTTCTGCTCCCAGACTTTTCTTTGTTCTTCGAGTTTTTCCAGTACTGTTTTCTGCTTTGTATTATTCATTTTGGCCTTGCGCAGATTGCCCTCCGCAAGTGCCTCTTCTTTTCGCTTTCCATATTTATCAAACTGTTCTTCTAATGCCCGCATTTCATCAGACATTGTGTATAAGCCGACTCTCTTTTTAGAAGCAGCCTCATCCATAACATCAATCGCTTTATCTGGAAGAAAACGGTCACTGATATATCGTTCTGATAATTCTACGGCTGCCTGAATTGCTCCGGCAGTATAATGAACATGATGATGCTGTTCGTACTTTTCCTTTAAGCCATTAAGAATTGCAACTGCCTCTTCCTTCGTTGGCTCTTCTACGGCAACTGGCTGAAAACGTCTTTCAAAAGCGGCATCTTTTTCAATATATTTTCGATATTCCTCACGAGTTGTCGCACCGATTAACTGAATCTCTCCTCTGGCAAGAAATGGCTTCATAATATTAGAAGCATCAATCGCGCCTTCTGCTCCTCCTGCTCCAATCATCGTGTGAATCTCGTCAACAAATAAAAGAATATCCCCTCTGGAAATCACTTCTTGAAGGAGTTTTTTAATTCTCTCCTCAAATTCTCCTCTGTATTTAGAACCTGCAATCATTCCTGGAAGATCTAATGTCATTACCTTTTTGTCCCAAAGCATTTCTGGCACTTCTCCACGCACGATCCACTGTGCAAGCCCCTCTACGATTGCTGTTTTTCCGACTCCCGGCTCACCGACAAGACAGGGACTATTCTTTGTACGGCGGCTTAAAATCTGAATCATTCGCTCAATTTCCTGGCTTCTTCCAACAATCGGATCTAACTTCCCTTCTTTTACCCTCTCTGTCAGATCCACACAATATGCTGCGACCATAGAATTCTTTTTTTTCGCCTTCTTTGGTGCAGTAAGTGACTGGAATTCTTTCTGTGCTCTCGTTGAATCTACCCCTGTCGCAACTAAAACATCTACATAAATTTTCTTTAGATTAATATTCATGCCTTTCATCAAACGAAGCGCAATACAATCTTTTTCTTTGATGATCGCAAGTAAAATATGTTCTGTCCCTATCTGCTGTGCATGCATGCGAATTGCTTCTTCTTCGCTTGTCAAAAGAACATGTTCTGCTTTAGGACTGTATCCGAGAAACGTCTGATTCGCATTATCTCCTAATGCTGCTGATTCTCCCAATACTGCCTCTAAAAAATTCTCATAGTTAAGACCATTCTCATAAAGTACTCGTCCAGAAAGAGAATCTGGCTGTGCTAAAAGTCCCAGAATAAGATGTTCGGTTCCTATATATTTCTGGTGGCATGAAGCTGCATCTTGCGCTGCTTTCTCCAATGCCTGGGAAGCATAGTTATTATATTCTGTTCTCATTCCTATCCTCGCTTTCTATTCTTCCTCTTCTATCATAAGAAATGTGTCATACATTTCCTCTACTAACTGTTTCATCTCATCTTTTGTAATCTCTTTGCAGATTGCCTGTGCTACAATCATCTGCATGCATCCATTCACCTTCATCATCTCTTCTGATTTGTCACTAATCTGTACAGAAATGACTGCTCCCTTTCTTCGATCAAGCTTCAGATAGCCTTCCTGGCGCAGCATGGCGTATGCCTTATTCACCGTATGCATATTCACACCAAGTTCTCCTGCTAAGCCACGCACAGAAGGAAGGGAATCCCCCTCATGGAGCTGTTCCTGCGCGATCTGCATGACAATCTGATTGCGAAGCTGTATGTAGATTGCCTCCGGGCTGTTAAAATCAAGTTTTATTCTCATATTTATCATCCCATTCTTTTAAGATATCTTCTGTGTTATATAGACTATATCATATAGCGCAAAAAATCAAGTCCATAAACAAAAAAACGTACAAAATGTATCCTTATCTGACAGTAAAATACATCTTATACGTTTTCTCTCTTTTGATTTTTTAAACACGCTCTAATACTTATCTGCGAGAAGCTGGCAATATAGAATCTCCAACGCTTCTTTTACTGCGCTGTGACGAACCCCCTGACGATTCCCGCCGTAAAAACAGCGCTTCACTATCGTACGTCCCTTTACACAACATCCAATATAAACCAGCCCTACCGGTTTTTCTTCTGTTCCCCCTCCTGGACCTGCAACTCCTGTTGTAACAACAGAGGCATCCGCTCCCGCTGCTCTTACTGCACCTTCAGCCATCTCTGCCGCTGTCTGTCTTGAGACAGCACCATATTTCTCAAGAGTCTCCTTTTTTACACCAAGCAGCTTATGCTTAGCTTCATTAGAGTAAGTAACATAACTTTCCTTAAAAACTTCTGAAATTCCGTCGGCATTTACAAGCGTGCCTGCTACAAGACCGCCTGTGCAGGATTCGGCAGCAGTTACTGTCATCTTCCTGTGAATCAAAATCCGTGTAATTTTCTTTTCAATTGGTTCTTCTGCCATAATCCGATCGGAACTCATTATTTTTCATTGCCTCCCTCTTTTAACACATCAATGTTCTTTGCAAGATAATCTACTAAAGAAACAATCGTAAGAATTAATGCAATATATATAAGAATCTGCTCAGCGATATGTATTCCTCCAGCATATGCAGGGAAGTTTTCTCCGAGGTTAAGCATCAGTAAAATAATTGCAAACATCTGGAAATTTGTTTTGAACTTGCCCCAATAACTTGCTGCAATAACAACACCGCTATCGCTGGCTACTAAACGGAATCCACTAATAACAAACTCTCTTGCAATAATAACAATAACAATCCATGCAGCGATCTTATTCTGTGCTACAAGACAGATAAACGCAGAAGAAACAAGCATTTTATCTGCAAGTGGATCCATAAACTTTCCGAAATTTGTTACAAGATTATACTTTCTTGCAATATGTCCATCTAAAAAGTCTGTAATACTAGCTGCACAGAACAGTACTGTAGCGATCCATTTAGAACCTGCAACGAAATCTGTTAACAGGAAAAATACAAAAAATGGAATCATAATGATTCTTACAATTGTAAGCTTATTCGGTAAATTCATCGGCATAAATAACATCTCCCATCAAATCATATTCATTTGCTCCCGTAATGCGAACAGGAACGATATCACCGGAAATCAATTCTTCCTCCGCCCGGACAAATACATTTCCGTCTACCTTCGGCGCATCCATATAAGTTCTTCCAATATAGATATCGTCTTCATATAAGTAACCCTCTATTAAAACGGACATTTCATCATCAATTCGACTTGCAGCTTTATCAGCAGAAATCTCCTGCTGTAATGCCATAATCTCATCCCGGCGGCTTTCCTTTACTTCTTCTGTAATCTGACCGTCCATCTCTGCAGCTTTTGTTCCTTCTTCTGCTGAGTATGGGAATACACCAAGTCGGTCAAATTCCATACTGTCTACAAAGTCCACCATATTTTTGAATTCTTCTTCGGTCTCACCAGGAAAACCAGTAATTAAAGTTGTACGAAGAACAATGTCCGGTATTTCTTTCCTTAACTTCTCTACAAGAGAAACTAATTCTGCTCTATTGGTGCGGCGGCCCATACGCTTTAATATCGTATCCTCACTATGCTGAATTGGAATATCAAGATAATGACAAATCTTCTTCTCTTTCTTCATTACAGCAATCAATTCATCCGTAATTTCTTCCGGATAACAGTACAAAATACGAATCCATTCAATTCCTTCGATTTCACAAAGTTTTGTTAAAAGTTCTGGCAGTGCCTTTCTTCCATAACAGTCCATACCATAAACCGTTGTTTCCTGGGCAATAAGAATTAATTCCTTTACCCCGCCCTCAGCAAGCTTTCTTGCTTCCTCTAACAGATCTTCCATTGGAAAACTACGATAATGTCCCCGAATATATGGAATGATACAGTATGTACAGCGCTTATTACATCCTTCTGCAATTTTTAAATAAGCAGTATATCCACCAGTTGTTACTACACGTTTATCTGCTAAGGAAGCAGGAAGCAAATCAATAGAAGGACAACAGTTTACAAAGGACTTCTCCTTTGGTTCTTCTACTGCAGCTTCTTCCTGTGATGCCTCTGCCTCAGCAAGAATCTCATCAAGAATCGGAACAATCTCTGTATATCCCGTTGTTCCAATTACTGCATCCACTTCTGGAATCTCCTGCTGAATCTCATCCTGATACCGCTGTGCCATACATCCTGTTACAATAAGTGCCTTAAGTCTGCCCTTTTTCTTCCATTCTGCCATCTCGAGAATCGTTTCTACACTCTCTTCTTTCGCATCATGAATAAAACAGCAAGTATTTACTACAATCGCATCTGCCTCGGACTCTTCCTGTGCCACACGGTATCCCGCTTCATTTAAAAGTCCAAGCATCTTTTCACTATCTACGAGGTTCTTGTCGCATCCTAGTGATACAAATAATACATTTTTCATCGGTTATTCATCCTTAACGCTGCTTCTACGCAGTTATTCATTAACATGGCGATTGTCATCGGGCCTACTCCTCCTGGAACAGGAGTAATCGCAGAAACTTTATCTACTACCTTATCATAATCAACATCACCACAAAGTTTATTCTCTTCATTTCTGTGGATTCCTACATCAATTACGACAGCCCCATCTTTTACATAGCTGTCATCAAAGAATTTTGGCTTTCCAATCGCAGCTACTAAAATATCTGCTCTCTGGCATACTTCTTTTAAATTTTTTGTATGAGAATGGCAGATTGTTACCGTTCCATTCTCTCTTAAAAGAAGCATGGACATCGGTTTACCAACGATATTGCTGCGCCCAACAACAACGCAGTCTTTTCCATCAATAGAGATGCCGGAACGTTTTAATAACTGGATAATTCCTGCTGGAGTACAAGATACAAAGCCTGGCTCTCCTGTAGATAAAGCACCTACACTCTGTGGATGGAATCCATCAACATCCTTTGCTGGAGAGATTGCCTGAATAATCTCTTTCTCGTCCATATGTGCAGGCACTGGAAGCTGTACAAGAATACCATTCACATGATCATCCTTATTCAGACGGCTAATTAAACTAAGCAGTTCTTCCTGTGTTGTCTCTTCTGGAAGCTCATAAGCCTGTGACTCAATTCCAATATACGCACATGCTTTCTTTTTATTATTCACATATACGCTTGATGCAGGATCATTTCCTACCTGAATTACAGCTAAACATACAGAAATGCCTTCTTCTTTTAACAGCTTTACCTGTTCTTTTAATTCCTCTTTAATATCGGAAGATATCTTTTTTCCATCAATTCTTAAAGACATAGTATCTCCTCTTTTCTTCATTTATTATGTATTTATACATAGATATTGTACCTATTTAAAATCAAAAAGTAAACACATTAACGATATTTATCTTCACTTTAAATAGCCACAAGATATTTAATAATACAACAAATTTTTCATTTCGTAAAGTCCTGTCCTCCAGTTCTTTACAAATTCTTTGCAATTTTTATAAATATTCCTCAAAATAGGATTCTAACTGTTCTGAAGACATTAATACTTTCCGCGGCTTTGTTCCTTCTTCCGGACCCACGATTCCTGCATCCGAAAGCTGATCCACTATTCTTGCTGCTCGATTAAATCCAATCTTAAACATTCGCTGCAGCATTCCAATGGAAGCCTTGTCTTTTTCAATAACAAAGCGGGCTGCTGCTTCAAAATATTCATCTCTTTCCTGAGAAACCGCACTGCTCTTTAATTTATTTTCAATTTTTTCAGTTACTTCTGTATCGTATACTGCCACATCTTCATTTTCTTTTAAAAATGTAACCACATCGCTAATCTCATTATCGGAAATAAAAGCCCCCTGCACACGCACCGGTTTAGAATATCCTGCCGGATAAAAGAGCATATCTCCCTTACCAAGAAGCTTTTCGGCTCCATTCATATCAATAATTGTACGGCTATCTACACCAGAAGAAACAGAGAATGCAATTCTTGATGGTACATTTGCCTTAATAAGCCCTGTGATAACATTAACCGATGGACGCTGTGTTGCAATAACCAGATGAATTCCTGCTGCTCTTGCAAGCTGTGATAATCTTACAATAGCATCTTCTACTTCTCCAGGAGCCACCATCATAAGATCTGCAAGCTCATCGATAATAATGACAATCTGTGGCATTTTTTTTATAGTTTCTGGATCAATCTCTCCAGATTTCTGAAGTTCCCTTACTTTTTTATTGTAACCTTCAATATTACGAACACCAGTTTCTGTAAACTTCTTATAACGATTTGTCATTTCTGCTACAGCCCAGTTTAATGCTCCTGATGCCTTTTTCGGATCAGTAACAACTGGAATAAGCAGATGTGGGATTCCATTGTAAATACTTAATTCTACCATCTTAGGATCAATCATGATAAGCTTGACTTCTTCCGGTGCTGCCTTATATAAAATACTCATAATCAAAGTATTGATACACACTGACTTACCAGATCCTGTCGCTCCTGCAATTAATAAATGTGGCATCTTGGCAAGATCTGTTACTACGGTCTTTCCTCCAATATCTTTTCCAACTGCAAAAGCCAATTTGGATTTAAATGTTTTAAATGTCTGACTTTCTATCAAATCCCTAAAATGTACGGTCTGATTATGTTTATTCGGAATCTCAATTCCAATTGCTGCCTTTCCCGGAATCGGTGCCTCGATTCGGATATCAGATGCTGCAAGATTCAGCTTAATATCGTCTGTCAGAGAAAGAATCTTACTTACCTTTGTTCCCTGTTCCGGGAACATCTCATATCTCGTAACAGAAGGGCCACAGCTTATATCTGTAATTGTCACATTCACTCCAAAACTTTTTAATGTCTCATACAGTTTCTGCGCTGTTTCCTGTAAATACTGCTGCTGGCCAGAGGAGTGTCCCTGTTCTTCTTTTATAAGAAGACTTGCGGGAGGAAACAGGTAATCTTTTCCTTCTGCTTTCTTTCTATCTGGAACTACTTCTTTGCTTTCTACAGATGATACTTCCTGAGCTGTTTCTTTCTTAATGGTATCTTGCCTTGCCATTTGCTTTTCTTGAATGGCAATATCCCTATCGTTAACTTCCGAAGCATTATCTTTTGCTTCTGTATCTCTTTGCTTTATCTCAGCCCCATTTTTCCAGATTCTGCTCTCCTCATTTTCTTCCTGTTTTTCCTTCATATCCTTTACTGCTTCTATCTCAGGGACTTCTTTCTGTTCAATCGCCTGATCAGCCGCATCCGGATAAACATTTTCTTCCGAAATGGCTTCTGCCTCAGATACAATACTTTCAGAAACTTCTTCTATCAAACTACCCAAATCTTCATTGATTCGGATTTCTTCTGGCAGTGAAGTATGGAATGCTCCCTTTTCTTTATATGGTGGGGCATAGCTTTCTTCTTGCACTTCTAAAGTACTCTCTTGTGCCTGTTCTGAAATTAATGAGGTATTTTCCTCTGGGAATGTAAACGCACTGAAATCTAACTTACCTTTAAATGGTTCTGTCTTCCCATCCTCTTCTGTGAATGGATAAATCTGCGGATGAAGTTCCCTTACACAATCCTTTCTTTTCACCTCATCAGAGGAAGTAAACACCGGAACATTCACCTTTATATTTTTTATTGTTTTCTCTTGTTCTGCTGACGTAGATGACTGCTTTTTCGGGTTCTTTTTCTCCTTCTTTTCTTCTAGTTCTTTCACCTTTTCTTCGCATTGTTTTGCTCTTTTCTTATCCGAAGTCTTCTTATAGCCACTCTTCATCTTCAAAAATGAAGTCGCCTTATCTGAAGATTCCTCTTCCTCTTCTAAATTGATCAATCTGTCTTCTGCTGCTGCCGCTTCTCTTTCTAAACGCCGTTTCTCGGCAGACTTTTCCCACTCTTCTTTTGAAGCCCGCACATTCTTAACCATCTTTTTAAAGAAAGAAACAAAAGATCTTTGTGTCAGCAAAATACATGCGAGCAAAAATACACAGATAAGAACAACCATCGCTCCTGCTGTTCCAAATCCCTCTCTTAATAAAAACGCAACTCCGCCCCCGATAATTCCTCCTGTTGCATGATTATTAATCGCCACAGAAAATAAATCATGCACTGTCACTGTCGTATCTTTATATAATAACTGCGATACGGCCGATACTTCCATCAAAATGACAAATCCTGCACCACACTTCTTCATTGCCAACGTACTGTAATCATTGGCAACCAAAATTGTTATACCAAGGAAGAAAAATACTGGCATAACAAACTGGGCACAGCCAAAAATACCAAAAAAGAAGCTGGCCAGCCATTTTCCGATCAATCCACAATGTCCAAAATTACTAAACATCATAAGAACGACCAGACCAAAAGCAACAACCAACGTAATCTCACTGCTCATCGGAATTCCTTCTGCCTTTTGGGATGCGTTTTTTCTGGTTCCCGAAGTATGATTTTTCGCTGTAGTTTTTCTGGTCACATTATTCTTTGTTGTGACTTTCTTTGTTGTTTTTCGTTTTATCTTATTCTCGTTTGTTTTATTACTTGCCATACATAACACCTTTATTTTCTAAGTTTGATATCTTTATCATCATATCACAAATACCGTCAGAAAAAAAGATGCGTTCTTAAAATAAATAACACATTTTTTCTTCTATCATTTTTTCTCCTGTCTTTTCTTCCTGCTTCTTTCAATCTCCTGATGCAGCCAGAAAAGCGCTTCAGAAACACCACCAACTTCATCAATAATTCCTTCTTCCACCGCCTTTTTTCCTACAAGAATTGTTCCTAAATCTTTTACCATCATCCCCTGACGTATCATCATTCTTTCCAGTCTGCTTTTCGCAACTCCTGTATGTGCTTCTACAAATGTAACAATCCTATCCTGTATCAGCCGAAAGTATTCAAATGTCTGCGGCGCACCAATAATCGTACCATTCAGTCGTACTGGATGCAGAATCATCGTTGCCGTCGGTGCAATAAATGTTCGATCTGCCGCTACTGAAAGAGGTACTCCAATAGAATGACTATCTCCAATCACAAGAGAAACCGTCGGTTTTTTGATAGATGCAATCATTTCTGCTGCCGCAAGGCCACAGGAACAATCGCCTCCCACCGTATTAATCAGGAGAAATAATCCATCTATCTCCTGATTATCCTGTACTTGGGTAAGAAGCGGTAATAAATGTTCATATTTTGTCGTCTTTATTCTGTCTGATGATAAATGATGCCCTTCTATCTCACCGATAACAGATAAAAATAAAATATGATGCCCCGTCCCGTTATTCTCCAGTAATACTTCTCCAAGTTCTAGTAAACTTTCTAATTGCGTATTCATGAGCATCCTCCTTTATATTTTCATGTGCTTCCGAAATCTTTTACACCTGGAGCATGTTTCAAACACGCTCTAATCTTATAAAACGATTTTTCCGAAAGCAGCTTTCCCTTTAGCATGCTCATTTTGAAAGAAAAAACACCTAAGAATTATATCCTTTTTTAATAATTCCTGGGTGTTTTATCTATTTTTAATCCTGTGTGAAAATATTCTTTAGAGCGTGTTTGAAAAATGCTCTAGACTTCCGTTTGTCTCTAAAGCTTTTATTCCTTTAGAATAAATCTCCTGCAGCTTTCCATCTTTTTGCATAAAAAGCCGATGTTCATTTTGAAAACGATGGCTTGTTTTAAGAACCTTCCAACTTTTAAATGTTTCTTTGTGCTGCTTATAATATTCCTTATCTGCAACGAGTATCTGTGTATTACCAGCCTCAATATCTGAAAGTGCTTCTCTTACAGACAAAAATGGAACTGCCCGCCCCTTATAACGATTTGCAAGATATTTCGCAAATACTTCCTCTTCTGTATCGGCAGGTGCTGCAATACTGTTATCTTTTATTTGTTTTAAAGTCGAAATGTTAGAACTTTTTGGCGCTAAAACACAAATATTAGATGTGTAGAATGACTTACTTGCCAAAATATTCTTACCTGAGGATGCATTTGTCGCTCCGATAAAGCCATCTATAGACTTCTTAGAAAGATTTTCATTATAAGAAGATGCATCTACAGGAACAAATTTATAAGTAAATGGTTCTTCTTTTGCCATTGCTGCAACAAAATCTGCATAGTATCCTTTTGGCAGTCCATCTTCTTCGTAATAATATGGTGCATTATCATCTATCACGCCGATATAATAATCTACCTTTGTCTCTGCCTCTTGCTTAGTGCCCCCTAATGTGCATCCTGTCAGAAGAAATAAGAATACTAACAGCATGATACTAACAGGTATCCTCTTCTTTTTTCGCATGGTGTTCCTCCCTGTCTGCTTTCCGATTTACAATCCTAACTCTCTACGATAAATTGCGATGCGGTTTTCAATTTCCTGCAATTCCTGCTCAATTTCCCTGATCCGTGCCTTACCTTTTTCCATATCAATTGCTGTTTCCTTCACAACTTTTGTAATGTAACGGGGAAGATTAAGATTATATTCATTTTTTTCTATCTCATCCCTCTCCACACAGGCACACAATCCAGGAATTGTCTTTCTCTCACTCCAAAGCTGATCTATAGTATCTATCTGTTCCTTATCAAGACTTTCTATCTCCGAGCAGTCAAAAAACAAGATATCTTTTCGTTCTCGATTCATCTGGAAAAATAAAATTGCCTCGGCCTGCCCTATAGAGTGAAATATGGAATCCGGAAGCAGCATTATTGTATCAAGACAATTCAATTCTTCCACAAGATACTTACGAATTTGCGCTTCTCTTCCTTCCCGGTAAAGCATCGCACCAGGAAAAACTGCCGCCAAAAATCCATTCTCTTTTAAACAAGAAATTGCTGTCAGTAAAAATGGAAATTCCCCCTTCGTTCCAGCATAAAACTGTTCTTTTCCAAGAGAAAGTTTTGGTGAAGCTATATATTCTCCTGCTTCTACACCTTCTGGCATAAAAATAAGGATATTATCTGCTCCATCTGGCAAATCTCTGATTGCTCTCCAGTCCTTTTTCATGAAAAGATGTAGGGAATCTAATGGAATTCCTCTCATATAACATACAATCGTAAAAATATCAATATATTCCTGTTCCTTTGTATAGCCATAAATCTCTATATTTTTTTCTGTACTTATAATGGAAGATGCCAAAATACCATACTGAAATTCTGGAAATAAAACTTTACATTTTCCTTTTTTCTTATGAAATCGCCTGCAAAAAAACTTATGATACAGTTCGCTTAGTTCTTCCGATATATAGGTATCTTTTTTTAACTTTGCAAATTCTGCAATCAGCAAAATAAATAGTTTTGGATACTGCCTGAGCAATTCTTCTTTACAATCCCAGCCATCAATTTTTTTTAGAAATTTACGAAAAAATCTTGCATAACTTTTTTGTTTTTCTAAAGAATGTACTCTTTCAAGGCTTTTATAAAACGAAAATTCTGTAAGTTGAAAATCTTTATTCAAAAGATGTAAAAAAGAGGAAGCGGATTCCATAAATTTTAAAAAGGAAGCTACCTGAAGCTTTCCACGTATTGCCATCTTCACTAATTCACCCGGCTTATAAGCCTCTTCTAGTGAGTCACCATGTTTTAAACAAAGATACTGATAAAATAAGAGGAACACACAACTATCTCTGTATTCCTCAAATGTCAGACCCGGATGACTCTCACTTAAAATTGACAAAAATTCATATTGTAACTGTTTTTCGTCCATCCGTTTCCCCTTTTATAATTTTTCTAAATGGTGCATCATTTCTTCTGTCAGAACTGCCTCTTCTAAACGCATCTTTTCCATAAGAAGTACTTTTTTCCGCTTCTGATAATAGTACAGCTTACCAATTGACATCTGCGTTGATAAATTCGGACACTCAATCATCAATTGACGAATCATGTGTACAGATAATACCTTAACTGAAGAGTTTCCCTGAATGGCAATCATCCGTTGCCTTTTTATCTCTGGATGTTCATTAAAATACCATGCAAAGTAATAGGGATCCATTATCCCATTCTGAAATTCTATCGAAACAAAATTGGATGGGATAATCTTGCCCTCATGCTGTTTCTCCAGTACGGCAGCACGATGGAAGGAGGTCAGTCCGATTACGATGCTATGCTCTTTTGCCAGATTTAAATTCTTCACCTTTTTTTTATCAACCAAAGCCGTAGGAACTTCATAATCCCACACTCCATTTTCCTCGTCAATTAACTGACTAATCGTAAGAATGGGATACTCTGCTCCCTCACTTAATATCTTTGGCTTTATCCTATTCAGTACAACACCATGCGTAATCTGGCTGATTTGTTCTAAAAGGAACTCCAACCTCACTGCCCCCTCGTAAAAATAATTTATTTGATAATCTCGCGAAGTGCCAGATTAATTCTTCCCATCTTATCAATTTCAAGAACTTTTACTTTTACTTTATCACCGATATTAACAACATCTTCTACTTTCTCTACTCTTTCTTTAGAAAGTTTAGAAATGTGAATCAGGCCATCCTTATTTGGAGCTAACTGTACAAATGCACCGAAGTTCATAATACGAACAACTTCTCCCTCATAAATCTTGCCTGCTTCTACAGGTTCTACGATAAGACGAATGATTTCCATTGCTCTGTCGATCATTACCTGATCTACACCACAGATATCTACTCTTCCCTCATCATTAATATCAATCTTAACGCCTGTCTCATCAATGATTGCGTTGATTGTCTTTCCCTGTTTTCCGATAATCTCGCTGATCTTATCTGGATCTACATGCATCTGCATAATCTTTGGAGCATATTCTCCAACGTGGTCTCTCGGTGTAGAGATTACTGGTTCCATAACATCAGTAAGGATATGTTCACGAGCTTCTTTTGTACGAGAAATTGCCTCACGGATAATATCTGGTGTTAAACCGTGAATCTTGATATCCATCTGAATTGCTGTAATACCATCATGTGTACCGGCAACCTTAAAGTCCATGTCTCCGAAGAAATCCTCAAGGCCCTGAATATCTGTTAATACGATGTAATCATCATCGCTGTCTCCTGTTACAAGACCTGTAGAAATACCTGCAACTGGTTTCTTAATAGGTACACCTGCTGCCATTAAAGATAAAGTAGATGCACAGATACTTGCCTGAGAAGTAGAACCGTTAGATTCTAATGTTTCAGAAACAGTACGAATTGCATATGGGAACTCGTCCTCACTTGGAAGTACTGGAACTAAAGCTCTCTCTGCTAATGCCCCATGACCGATCTCACGACGTCCCGGGCCACGGCTAGGCTTTGTCTCACCTACGGAGTAGCTTGGGAAATTGTAGTGATGCATATATCTCTTAGAAGTTACATTTGCATCAAGGCCATCAATCTTCTGTGCTTCAGATAATGGAGCTAAAGTTGTAATTGTCATGATCTGAGTCTGTCCACGAGTAAACATACCTGAACCATGTACTCTAGGTAAAAGATCAATCTCTGCAGCTAATGGACGAATCTCGTTAATAGCACGGCCATCTGGACGCTTATGGTCTTTTAAGATCATCTTACGAACCGTCTTTTTCTGGAACTTGTATACTGCATCATCAATTAATGGAAGCCAGTCTTCGTGTTCTTCTGCGTAACGTTCTTCTAACTTCTCTTTAATCTGACGGATATTCTCCTCACGAACCTGCTTTACATCTGTAAATACTGCCTCTTCCATAGCTTCTGGAGTGATGAAATCTACCATATCATTCCATAAATCTTCTGGAGTGTCTACATGTTCGTATTCATGTTTCTCTTTTCCGCATTCTTCTACGATACGATCGATAAACTTAATTACTTCCTTATTTACTTCATGTGCCTTGAAGATAGCTTCAATCATCTTATCTTCTGGAACTTCATTCGCACCAGCTTCAATCATGATTACTTTCTCTGCTGTAGAAGCAACTGTAAGTGCAAGATCAGAAACTAACTGCTGGTCTGCTGTAGGGTTTACGATAAATTCTCCATCAATAAGACCGATTCTTGTTCCGGCGATAGGACCATCAAATGGAATATCAGAAATAGATGTTGCAACAGAAGCGCCAAGCATTGCTGTTACTTCTGGAGAACAATCAGGGTCTACTGCCATAACTAAGTTATTCAGAGTTACATCATTTCTGTAATCTTTAGGGAATAATGGACGCATTGGACGGTCAATAACACGGGATGTAAGAACTGCATGTTCAGATGCCTTACCCTCTCTCTTATTAAATCCTCCAGGAATCTTACCTACTGCGTACATCTTCTCCTCAAATTCAACACTAAGAGGGAAGAAATCAATTCCTTCTCTTGGCTTCTCTGAAGCTGTTGCTGTGGATAAAACCACTGTATCACCATAGCGCATAAGTGCGGCACCATTGGCCTGCGCTGCCACTTTTCCGATTTCAACTGTCAGTGTTCTTCCTGCCAGTTCCATAGAAAACTGTTTTACCATTACTTAAACCTCCTGAAAAAATATATTTATCTAATGAGGGAAGGTTTCCGAAACCACTGAAAAAAGCACTGTTTCCTCCAATGCTCTTTTCAGAAGTCTCGGGCACATCCTTCCCATAGTCATAAATTATGACCTAATCTTTACTATTCTATCACAGGATAAAAAAAACTGCAATAGTTGAGGTTACTATTTAATTCATTAAGAGAGAGACGCCCAGGAAGAGAACCGATAGCCTATATTTGTGTCTTTAGTCGCTACGAGAAATCGTCTTCTATGAAAAGGCCGACATTAAAAGTTATT
>OLWX01000048.1_pt1 | contig 69085 bp, 60 predicted proteins | sample 1673541 | NCBI WGS metagenome assembly OLWX01 (sample SAMEA103958114, study PRJEB25191) | human gut metagenome | reverse complement strand
AACTCCACAAGGGACTCTGTCCCTTGACCCTGCAAGCCCTCTAACGCCGGGCTTGAGCCTGCGTTTTATCTCTCGCTACACTCGGTGCTGTCTTTTACTTCGTACTTGAGCACAACTCTGTTCAGCTTTGCCAATTTCTCATTCCTCACTCCTCATTATTCCTCACTCCTCATTTCTCACTTCCCCTTGTGCATTTTGCCCTTAAATCCTACTAAATTGATAGAATTAATATCAGTTTTCACAAAAATGCGAAAAATCATCTTAAACCTATTGACATTCCTCTATGGGTGTGGTATAGTATAGATACGCTAAAACATACTAAACAACTAGGATTAATATGAATTTGAAATGAGGCGTTGAAAATGAGTGTAAAAATACTGAAACTGAAAACAGCGTACGATTCACGAATGTGTATGTGCTGTATGTGTTGCTGTTAAAATCAGCATAAAGTTCAGTAACAAAAATTTTTATCGGATTTAAAAAACATCAATTTAATGAAAGAGGTAATTTAAAATGAGCGCAATAAACGAAAGAAATCTTAAATTTGAAACACTCCAGCTCCACGTTGGTCAGGAAACAGCAGACTCTGTAACAGATGCAAGAGCTGTTCCTATTTATCAGACATCATCATACGTTTTCCATAACTCACAGCATGCCGCTGACAGATTTGCTCTTAAGGACGCAGGCAACATTTATGGCAGACTTACAAACCCAACTGAGGACGTTTTTGAAAGACGTATCGCAGCTCTCGAGGGCGGCACAGCAGCTCTTGCAGTTGCATCAGGCGCAGCAGCAGTAACATACGCTATTGAGAACGTAGCCCTTGCAGGCGATCATATCGTAGCTGCAAAGAACATCTATGGCGGCACATATAACCTGCTTGCACACACTCTTGTTGATTACGGCATCACAACAACATTTGTCGATCCGCTTGACCCAGCTAACTTTGAAAAGGCTATCAAGGAGAACACAAAGGCTCTCTATATCGAAACTCTTGGCAACCCTAACTCAGACGTAGTTGATATCGAAGCTATCGCAAATATCGCACACGCACACAATATCCCACTTCTCGTTGACAGCACATTCGCTACTCCATATCTCGTAAGACCTATCGAGTACGGCGCAGATATCGTTATCCATTCTGCAACAAAGTTTATCGGCGGTCACGGCACAACAATCGGCGGAGTTATCGTTGAAAGCGGCAAGTTTGACTGGAAGAAGTCAAGCAAGTTCCCACAGCTCACAGAACCAAACCCAAGCTACCACGGCGTAAGCTTTGCAGACGCAGCCCCTGGCGCAGCATTTGTAACTCGTATCCGTGCGATCCTTCTCCGTGATACAGGTGCAACACTTTCACCTATCCACGCATTCATCTTCTTGCAGGGTCTTGAAACACTTTCGCTGAGAGTTGAACGTCATGTTGAGAACGCACTTAAGGTAGTTGACTTCCTTAACAAGCACCCAAAGGTAGAAAAGGTAAATCACCCTTCAGTATCAGACGATCCAAGCCAGCAGGCACTATACAAGAAGTATTTCCCTAACGGCGGTGGTTCTATCTTCACATTCGAGATAAAGGGCGACGCAAAGACAGCTCAGAACTTCATCGACCACCTGAAACTCTTCTCACTTCTTGCAAACGTAGCAGACGTTAAGTCACTGGTTATCCATCCAGCATCAACAACACACGCAGAGCTTAACGAAGCAGAACTTGCAGATCAGGGTATCAAGCCAAACACTATCAGACTTTCTATCGGTACAGAGCATATCGACGATATCATCTACGATCTCAGCGAAGCATTCGACGCTATCTAATAAAAACCTTTTGCCATTACGGTTTTTACCTTAAATACAGACCTCAATATAGAAACGGCTGACAGGCGAAAAGCTTGTCAGCCGTTTTTGTACCCATAAAAAAAGCAGGGCAACAACAAGCCACCCTGCTCCATAAAGCAAAAAGTCAGAAAAAATCCTTCGCCACAAGGCGATACCTTAATTCCTCACTCCTAACTTCTCACTACTTCTCCAGCTCAGAGATCTTATCCACTCTCCTCTGATGTCTGCCGCCCTCAAACTCCGTTTCAAGGAAAACGTCCACCAGCTCGATAGCCAAGCCTGCCCCCAGCACTCTCGCACCAATGCAAAGCACGTTTGCGTCATTATGTGCTCTTGTATACTTAGCAGAGAAATAGTCCGAACAGCAAGCCGCTCTTATTCCCTTTATCTTGTTTGCGCTCATTGACATTCCAATACCAGTTCCGCATATGAGTATTCCCATTTCGTATTCGCCCGAAGCCACTTTCTCGCAAACTTCCTTTGCCTTGTCAGGATAGTCTACTTTCTCTCCTGCCTGAATACCAAAATCAGTGTATTCCACACCCTTTTCGTCCAAATGTGCCAATATCTCCGCCTTAAGCTCAGGACCTGCATGGTCACATCCAATAGCAATTTTCATATTAATTTCCTCCTATTTATCCCTATGTGCCTTATCCTTTTCCGCCTTTGTAGCCTGCAAATATGATACCTCCAGCCTGTCCGCCGAAACCATTATCTCAGGCTGAGCCTCCACCGCAAGACACAGCGACGAAGCCCTCTGCAACCTGTTCACATAGCTTGCAAGCTGAACATTTTCGTTGTCAGCGAAATATTTCGCCTTTATCTCTGCCGCACAGTCACCAACAAGCATTGTCTTTTCAGTAAACTCTCCCGAAAAAACTTCCTCCTCAGAGCAAACTCTGTCAGCGGATATCCTCGTGACAGCGCCGTTTTTGCACTGAAACTCGCCTGCGTAAACTATCTTAGGCCTTGCCCTCATAACAGAAATTATCCTGCCCTCAAAACCTATGCAGTTGTAAGCCAGCGAAAGCAGAGTGGAAACTCCTGCGCTTTTTAAACTCTCACAGCCAAAGCACATTCCCTTTACAGCCGCCACGCCTATCCTAAGTCCCGTGTAAGACCCCGGACCCTTTGCAATAGCCGCACAGTCAAGGTCAGCGTAAGTAAGCCCTGTTTCCTCTAGTGCCTGCTTCACCATAGGCAATATCACCTGCGAGTGAGTGAGCTTTGTGTATACAGACTTCTCCCAAAGAAGCTTCTCTCCGTCCGTCACTGCCACCGAAGCGACCTTTCCGCTTGTGTCAATAGCTAATATCTTCAAATCTATCATCTCCCTCAGGTGCAGTTATGCTTATCTCCCTGCTGTCCTCGTCAATGCGCTGAATATCTATCCTCAAAGCGTCCTCAGGAAGCTCCTCAGCAATATTCTCCGACCATTCCACCGCAAGCACAGTGTCTTCGTCCATGTAGTCAAAAAAGCCTGTAGTTTCCAGATCGTCCGCCGAATTTATGCGGTACATATCAAAGTGTATAAGGCTGAGCCTGTCACCTCGGTATTCGTTCACCAGCGCAAAGGTCGGAGAAGTCACCTCGTCGCCAAGTCCCATGCCAATAGAAATTCCCCTTGTAATAGTAGTCTTTCCTGCACCAAGACCACCGCTGTAAGCGATAAGATCTCCGCCTTTCAGCCGTCTGCCTATCTCCTCACCCAAAGCGATAGTTTCCGCCGCAGATGATGTTTTATATACCTTTGTCAACCTATCACCTCATTTGACCGTCATCTTCCGTGTAGCCCACAATAAAAAGGCTGTTTTTATTCATAAGCTGATAAATGCTCTCCACCTCTGTCTTGTCCGCCGCTGAATTGTAGCAGTTGTAAACATACAGCCTGCCCTCCTCTTTAACAGCGAAAACCGTGTGGATACCGCTGAAAATATTCAACCCGATATGGTAAGAAACTATCACAGGCTTGCCCTCTTCAACAGCCGCCTGAGCCTCATCAACCTTATAAAATCTTTTGTATCCCACTCCCATTGCCTTAAAAAGACCGCTTATTTTTCTAGGATTAGACCCCAGCGAACCATCTGCCGCAATAAGAGCATTCTTTTCAAAATCATAAGCAAGCTTTGCCATGTCAGGCTCAAAGCCCTCGTATGTGAGATAATTATAAGCCGCAATGACCTCACAGCCTACCCCTGCGAACCTGTTTTCGCCAAGCATCAAATCGCACACAGGGGGATTTTCCTGCCCATATTTCACAAAGCCCTCTATCTTTATGCCCTTGTTGTGAGCATAATTTTCCGCAGCCCTGCCGCTGTCAGTTTCCTTATAAGTGTCCTCAAAAAGCCGCCACTTCATATCGTCCTCCGAGCTGTCGCCCTGAATATCGCTCTCATCACCGACCTGCGAGCTTTCGTCAACGTCCATGCTGTCACTATCCACCACAGAGCTTTCCGCAGTAGTGGTAAAAGCCGAATCATTAAGCCTTTCACTGTCCGCCTTATTTCCGCATGAACTGAGAATTATCCCGAGAAACAGAATGACCGCAAGAATTTTCATCACAGCTCACCCTTGTCCTTGAAGTAGTTTAGCATAAGATCCACCATTCTGCCATAGGACTGCTTGCCGTCCTCAACGCCGTTGAGCTTCAGAGATTTTTCCATTGCCTTGTCAGATATCTCCCCCACTGCCTCGCTGTCGAAAACAGTGTCCTTAGCCTCGTCAACGCTCCGCCAGTAGTCCCAGTTTGCTTCCATATCAGCCCACACCTCGTCGCAGATAGAGCTGTCAAATTCTATCTTCTTATCGTCAGAAGCGTAGTCAAAAATCTTGTTTCTAACCTCGCCAAGCGCCGCCAGATAGCCCGAATAGCGGTAATCAGCATTGTCCGATCTGTCGCACGCCATAAAGGCGATAAAGTTCGCCTCGTCCTCCTGAATGTAGCCTTTCGTATGAGCAAGTTCATGGCAGATAGTGTCAGGAAGCTTCGCCTTATACATATCCTGATTGTAGTTAGCCTCCATAGAGAACGGAAAATAAATGCCCATAAGGTCCATTTGGCTCATAAAGAACGAGCATTTTATAGCTTTCGGAGTGACATAAAATCCCCCGAGGTTTTTAAATTCGCTTCCAAGCCCACGCATGGCCTCCTGAGCCGTCTTGTCAAGGTCAGCGGTCAACACGAATTTTCCCTCGCTGTCACGCTCCACCTCTTTGCTAAGCGCATTTATCTCCGTAACAAGCTTGTTGCCAAGTGCTTCAAGCTCCGTCCTGGTGTGCTGTTCAGTTGGTATGCCGTTAAGTTCCGCAAAGCTTGAACAATGATAAATAACAAAGCAGTTAAAGGTCTGCACCGTCACCACAAAAGTGACTATCCACATATAAACAAGCCCGAAAATTTTCGCAGTTTTCTTTCTCTTGCCTTTTCTGACTATCACAAGCACCAGCATAGCCACCAGCGAAAGCGGAATACCAAAAACCGCCACCGCAATAAGCAATTCCCCGTAGGAAAACGGCAACAGCGAAGTGAGCCTGCCATATGTATTTTCCCAAATTGGAAAAACGTGAGCCGTATACCAGTCGCAGAACGCCGTACTTTTCCAGGCGACCACGTTCAGCACCACGCTTATGACCACAAGGCAAACGCAGGCAATGACCTGCCAAGATAGATGTTTTTTCTTGCCGTTCTCAGGCATTTTCACACTTTCCGCACTCTTTTTCACCGCTGTATCTGTCACTGCCGCTCACCTCGGTTCGTATATTTTCACTTGCTATCAAAACACATTTGCTTGCCCGCCGAAGTAACAAGCCAACGGTAACAACATGGTTAGAATAACCATAAAAACTATCCTATCACATCTGTAGGGAACGACGCCCTCGGCGTCCCGTTATTTCTCGTCCGTTGAATTAACGGAGAATATCACAACAATGTCGCCCGAATAATTCGACATCAAGAATATGACGATCACGGCATTACCCCTCCGAACAGGCTGTCGCATTTCTGAATATCACGCCACTCTGCACACACGGGCTGTTCGCCCCTACAATGTTTCAGGATAGTTTGTCCCGCCGCAAAATCGCTACGCTCTTTGCGGGGTTACATTTGCTAAGGAAGAGGGTAGGCGGTGCAGATTTTTCACTCCGATATTACTTTGTGATAAGACACAACTTTTGCGTGCTTTTTTCATTAAATCTGCACCTAGTCGGCTTACGCCGAATGAGGCTCTGCCTCATACTCCGCTTAGGGCTTTGCCCTAAGAACCCACAAGCCCTCTAACGCCGGGCTTGAGCCTGCGTTTTAGTGCTCGCTACGCTCGGTTCAGCTATGCCAATTCCTCATTCCTCACTCCTCATTTAACCCCCTGCTCCTCACTTAAACGGCTTAGAACAATCCGTAGATATTGCCCTCATTATCGCAATCAATATTATAAGCCGCAGGCTTCTTAGGCAGACCAGGCATTGTCATAATATCGCCCGTATAAGCTACCACAAATCCTGCACCGGCTGAAAGCCTTACATCTCTTACTGTTATCTCATAATTCTCAGGCTTTCCAAGCTTTGTCGGGTCGTCAGACAGTGAATACTGCGTCTTAGCCACGCAAACAGGGATATCCCCGAATCCAAGGTCAGTGATCTCCTTTATAGCCTTTTCAGCCTGCTTTGTATAGATCACGCCGTTTGCACGGTAAATCTCTTTCGCAAGTATATCAAGCTTATCCTTGATAGGGAGCTTCTCGTCATAAAGCGGCTTGAACTCAGACGGCTTTGTTTCGATAGTCTTGCAAACCTTTTCTGCAAGGTCGATACCGCCCTCAGAGCCTTTTGCAAAAATCTCAGCCAGTGAGAACTCAACGCCCATTTCACCGCAAACTCTCTCGATAACAGCCAGCTCAGCCTCAGTATCAGTATGGAATCTATTTATAGCCACCACTACAGGCACACCAAACTTGTGCATATTCTCGATATGAGTTTTCAGGTTTACGATACCCTTTTCGAGAGCCTCAACATTTTCGTTAGTAAGCTCAGTTTTTGGAACACCGCCATTGTATTTCAATGCCCTTACAGTAGCCACCAGAACTACGCAACTTGGTTTAAGACCAGCGTATCTGCACTTGATATCAAAGAATTTCTCAGCGCCAAGGTCAGATCCGAAACCAGCCTCAGTGATAGTGTAGTCAGCAAGTTTCAAAGCAAGCTTTGTGGCTCTTACTGAGTTACAGCCGTGAGCGATATTAGCGAATGGACCGCCGTGGATAAGAGCAGGATTGTTCTCAAGCGTCTGAACAAGGTTAGGCTTCAAAGCGTCTTTCAGCAAAGCAGTCATAGCACCGCAACCGCCTATATCCTTAGCATAAACAGGCTTTCCGTCAGTTGTGTAAGCAACGAGTATCTTCTCAATTCTGGCCTTAAGGTCAGCCAGATCGGAAGCGAGGCAAAGAATAGCCATTATCTCAGAAGCGACAGTTATCTGGAAAGAATCCTCTCTAGGAATACCATTCACCTTTGAGCCAAGACCGATAACAATATCTCTCAGTGCTCTGTCATTCATGTCAAGGCAGCGCTTGAAAAGTATCCTTCTCTGGTCAATGTGAAGCTCATTTCCCTGCTGCATATGGTTGTCGATAAGGGCGCAGAGTAGGTTGTTAGCCGCAGTTATAGCGTGCATATCTCCTGTGAAGTGCAAATTGATGTCTTCCATAGGAACGACCTGAGCGTATCCACCGCCAGCCGCACCGCCCTTGATACCAAAAACAGGGCCAAGTGAAGGCTCTCTCAGAGCGAGTATAGCTTTCTTGCCTATCTTGTTCATAGACTCAGCCAATCCAACGGAAATAGTGGTCTTGCCCTCTCCTGCAGGCGTAGGGTTTATAGCGGTAACAAGAATAAGCTTACCATCTGGATCATTTTTAGTTTTAGCATAAAGCGACTCAGAAAGCTTAGCCTTGTAGTGACCATAAGGCTCATATTCATCTTCTGAGATGCCGAGCTTAGCAGCGACCTCCCCAATTTTGAGCATTTTCGCCTGCTTTGCGATTTCGATATCTGACAGCATTTAGATCAAGTCCTTTCGGAAAAATTTTTAGTATATCGGTAAAGACCCATATAAAATATCATACACTATATATTATATCACATATCCGTGATGATTTCAATATTTCATATGTAAACAAACTATATAAACCGACACATTTCCGAACATCGCCCCACAAAAAAGAGCCGCCCCGCATTCCGCAGGACGGCTCAAAATAACTATAAGAATTATTTCTGAATATCGTTATCGTTAAATGGATCTCCACATTCCGGGCAGAACTTAGGAGGATTTTTAGGATCTTCAGGCTCCCAGCCGCACTTGTCACACTTGTAAAGCGGCTCTGATGCAGGCTTTGGCTTTCCGCACTCAGCGCAGAACTTGCCCTTGTTTACTGCTCCGCATGAGCAAGTCCAGCCTACCGGCTGCTCAGGCTTTGGTGAACCGCAGTTTGCACAGAACTTTCCTGTGTTCTCTGTGCCGCATGAACACTTCCAGCTGTCTGCTGCCGGCTTTGGCTCAGGCTTAGGCTGTCCGCAGTTAGCACAGAATTTTCCTGTGTTTGTTGTTCCGCAAGCGCAAGTCCAGCCGTTCTCAGGTGAAGCCTGTGTTGGTGCAGCTGCTGGAGCTGCCTGCTGTGGAGCTGCCTGTGCAGCCTGCTGATTCATCATGTTCTGCTGCATCTGCTGCTGATACATTGTTGCGTCCATTGGCTGACCCATCATGCCGCCTGCCATGCCCATGCCCATAAAGCCTGCCATAACACCGTTTGAGTTGCTTGCCGCTGCCTCTCTTGCCTTGTTGATAGACATTCTGTCCATAGCATAGAGCATTGAAGGATCACTTCCAACAGTTTTTGCCTCCTGGAATTTTGCGATTCTCTGCTTTGACTCTTCGTCCACGTTCAGCTCAATAGCAAGGCTTGTTATCTTAACACCCTTTGTAGCCCACTTTTCTTCAAGCTCTGCATTCATTGCTTCAGCAAGCTCATCAGGATAAAGACCAAGCTGATCGTATGGTATTTTCTGAGCGGATATCCTTGTAAGAGCCTTCTGGAACTTAGGTGTCATGTCAGCCTTAAGCTGGCCGAGAACTGCCACGCCGTCAGGGCTGTCAACAGTAAGTACCTTATTTACGTTCTGAACAACGTTCTCATAGAAGTTCATAGGGTTTACGATCTGAAGTTCATACTGACCATGACCCTGTGCGTTAAGAGTGAGGTTCATTTCGCCGTCTCTGAAAGGTATCTTGCCGAAGCCTATCTTGTTTCCAGGCAGAGGTCTGAGGTTTATGTAGATAAGACGCATGGTGTTCATAGCCTGACCACCTGCTGTAAATCTTCTGCCTATCTCCTTGATAGAAGCGCCAAGGTCGCCCCAGCCGCCGCCAAGAAGTGACGGAGATACAGTTGAATCATACTTATACTGACCTGCTGTTTCCTGTGTACCGATAACAAAATCGTGTACTCTGCCATTCTCGATAAGCAAAGCCGCCTGATTTACCGCAACGTCAAAGCGTGAACCGTTTGAGATAACGCCCTCTGTGCCGTTGTTCACAGTCTTTCCTCTCTTAACAAGAGTAGCCGGCTGGCAGAGTATCTTAGTTGACATATCCTCACATCTGAAGTACTCTACTACCTGATCGGCAAATGTTGAGCCGACTGCTGATGTAAACATCTTAATAAGTCCCATAGTTAAATTCCTTTCGTTGTCTGTATTATTTCACCCCAAGGGGTTTTAAACTTGTCTATCTCAGCATGGATATCCTGCTGACTTTCCATGTGCGCTCTACAGAGCTGTGTATCTCAGAACCGCAGTAAGGACAAACCGAGCCTGCGGTGTCCACAGGTGCTCCGCAGAACTGACATATAAGGCTGGCGTTTTCGCCCTCTATCCCCATTGAAAGATAGTATGAATAATCCGCCTCATAAATGTGCTGTGCCTTTATCCCGTTGAGCTTGTATTCAAGAGATACCTGAAACTTTGCCGTTGCAGCGTCATGATCTCTATGATAAGACGCCACCTGCGACTTGTGGATATGTATATCGTCATAATGCTTTGGCGTAACCGTTGACAAGTTGTCTTTTGCCATCGTGGCTGCTCTCTGCTTGAACGCTTCGGTACAGTATTCAAGCTGATTCTCGCTTGCTTCTCCGTTTATAACAAGAAAATATTTCATCACAGTGTTTTCCACTATGCTCCTTGCTATATTTTCATCATAGTCCGGAAAATCTCTCTTTATGTTGTTCACCACATTAGGATCAACATAAGTAAACTGCATGGCGTTGTTCTGTCTTTCCTCAGTTGCGTCATTTATGGTCCTTAGCAGGTCGTTGGCACGGCTCAGTTGTCTGCCAATGGCGTTCGATACCGCTTTTTTCACAGAATATATCACCGCTATACCACCGCCTATGGCGACCGCTATAACTATTATTTTTATTATAAGCGCCGTTGATATTTCAGGCATTTAGCTGATACCCCCTACTAGAATATTCCCATTATCTGAAGTATAGCTCCGATAATATATCCGCCCACGCCCCCAAGAAGCGAGTAAGCCACAAGCTTTCCCTTGCTTATAGGCAGGTTTCCGATAAATTTACCTGTCTGACCATTCATTGCAAAGAAATAAGGCTTATCCTGATAGGTTGTATACAAAAGCCATGTTGGAAGCATAGCGTATTTAACGTCCTTTATCTCGGTGTGCTTTTCATATGACTGAACGTTTACGCTGTTGTAGTTACAAGTATTTCTAAGTTCGTCACGAGTTGTGTTCTCGATACGTTCTTTAGCCCTAGGCAGGCACTTATCCTTATCCTCGTCATATCTTTCTGCAAGATATCCCGAAAGATAACCTGGGTTGAACGCTGTCATTTCCGAGTAATCAAAAGGCTCGATAGAGTCCATAGCGTCATCGTCAGTCTTTGAAGAAGCGTCCACAGGAACAGCTTTGAAATCGAGGGTTCCGTTTCTGTAAACTGAATAATACTTTTTCTCTGTGTATCTGTAATTTCCCGAAGTCCATGTTCTTGTGTTTATACCATCTGCAGTAATAGAGCCTTCGCAGTTTCCTGAATAGAGCCAAAACGGGATATAAACACCCTGCATCTTGTCCACTACCCTATCGCAGTTGAAATCTTTCGGTGTAAGAGGCTTCTTGCTGAATTTTTGGAAAGTGTCCATTACCTGATTTTTCGGCACTTTAAAAGGTATAACATAGTCAGGGGAGAAATTGTCTATTATCTGCTCTCCCATTATTACCGCATTTCCGCAGTAAACGCAAACTGTTGCTGCAGTTGAGCGGTCGGTGATTATCTCCGCTCCGCAGTGTGAGCAGGTATACTTTACAAGGTCATTTCCTACAGTTCCGTCATTTGACATACTGTATTCGTCCTTATCGACCTCTTCATGCTTTTCAACGTTATCCTTGTTGAGTTCCTCAGCCTTTTTAGCGTCACCGCCTGCTTCTTCAAGGTCTTTTAAAGTAAACTGTCCGTCGCAGTATTCACATGCCCAGCAGTTTTTGTCAGCACTCCAGAAAAGCTCCGCTCCGCAGTTAGGGCATTTATAAGAAATATTAACAGCCATTTTCCGTACCCCCTATCAATCGTCTTTTATCTTAGTCTTATCAGTGGTTGTACGCAGATAGGTGTCGTTACGCCCATTGAGTTTAAGATTACTCTTTATGTATTTATCTGCCTTGGTAGCTTTCTGTTTTGTGCGGCTCATTGAAACAAGCACAAAGCCTGTTATAAGTCCTCCCGGTATAGCAAAGCACATATTTGTTCCCACGCTCACACTGCTGTCGGCATATGCCATGACAGGGGTGAAAAACAAATTGCAGGAAATAAGTGCAAAGCCTAATGTGCGGTATAGCTTTTTCAACATTTTTTCTCCTCCCAACTCCATATTTTACATAAAACTAAAATATGTTCACATATATTCATGATAACAGAAAACGCTTTTTATGTCAAGAAATATGTCATACAACGTTCAAAAAAAATTCTTTTTTGTCCATTTAAACATATTTTTATACCTTTCATTGGTGTTTTTAACGATTAACAGCCGTTCTGTCAGGAATCAGCGTTATTCAGCGGTTTTCTGCTCGTCAAGGTCAAGAGATATCAGAGGGTTTGCGTCATTAGCCACCTTAGGCAGAACGCCGTCCCACTTATCGATGGTCTGATACTTTATAAGCTCGTTTGAAAGAGATTCAGAGATAGTCTTGTTGGCTTCTGCCTGAGCTTCAGCCTTGGTCTTTATGGAAGTTGCCTCAGCGTCTGCGGCAATAACCTTTTTCTTAGCCTCCGCCTCAGCTACAACTATAGCCTGCTCCTGCTCGGTCTTTGTTTTCAAAAGATTCTGCTCTGCTACCTGCTTTGCCTCTATGGCTTCATTAAATTCAGATGAGAAATCAAAATTCACAATGTTGAATTTCTCTATCTCGATACCATATTCATCCACCTTTGAAACGAGCTGTGCCTTTATTTCCTCGCCCACCTGCGCTCTGTCAGTGATAAGCTGTTCAGCCGTATATTTTGCACATACCGACTTCATACATTCCTGCACCGTTGGCATAAGGATAACGTTCTCGTAATCTGAGCCGATATTCTTGAAAATGCTTGCAGAAGAAGCCGACTTTATTCGGAAGTTCACCGCTATGGTAGAGTTCACAGTCTGCAAGTCCTTTGAAACTGCGTCAGCGTCAGCCTGATAAACTTGTATCTTGTTTGACACTGTTGTTACACGCTGTGCAAAAGGCACTTTCAGATGCAATCCTTCGTTGAGTGCAGTGTCTGATACCTTGCCGAAGGTCGTCACAACGCCCGTACAGCCTGCCGGAACTATGGACACGGAGGATACGACCACTATTATAGCCGCAACTGCCGCTGCACAAATGCCAACGATCTTTCCTGTTTTTCTTGTTGAAATGTCAATGACCTTTTCTTTGCTCATGATTTTTTCCTTTCGTATAAAACAAAGTCTTTCGACTTGCCGTCTAACCAAAGGCTTTCTGTCCTTTGGTTTAATATGATTATATCATAAGCCTTACAAATTAGCAAAGTCCGACAAAGTTCGGGGAAGTCAGCGGAAGTCAGCAGTGAACAGATTTTTTGATTTAGCTCACTGTATCTCTTGTAATCTTGCCTATTCTCGTTCGTTCAAATCCGCTCGTTATTTATGGGTGAAAAAATTCGGCACAGGTCTATAGCCATATTTCAATATATGTAAAAGCTAATATGTTTATATCATTTCCTGCAAAAAGACATAAAAAATCGGACTCATTTTACTGCGTCCGAATTTTTTATCAATGTATTGATGAAAGAGTGGGCGACCCAAGGCCGCCCCTACAGATAGGTTTGTTAGCTCTTTTTCTTTGCACTGGATTTTACCGCTGTGAAACTCCACACAAGTCCAGCCGCGATCCAAAAGTATGGTGATGAGGTAACAGAACTTATGTTGAAAAACGCCTGTATCAGATAGCAAAGAACTGCCGCTGATACTGCACAGCCTGTCCAGCCGTTTTTGTCTTTCATAAAGCCTGCTACGAGCTTGCACATTTTTACTATAGTCATAATAAGGAATACTATTGTAAGTGCGAAAATGATGAGTCCTCTTGACTGCAAAAGGTCGATATACTCATTATAAGAGCGGTCTATTATAGCACCCGACTCGAATATCGTTCCCCAGTTGTCCGGACCGGTTCCCCAGATAAGGTTTTGCTCGGCAGTATACATTCCGTCGTCCCACAGATAAGGATATATCCACTGTTCGGTATCATCGCCTCTGCCTGTGCCTGTGATAGAAAGTCTGTCGAAACTGTCATGGAAGATTATTTTCTCGTCCATAAGTCTGAACTCGTTTGAGGCGAAAAGTCCGGCAAAGATCCCTCCTGCGACTATAAAAGCCACAAGGCAGACTATAAAAGGCTTCTTATCCTTTGCAAAGCCCGACTTTACAGCGGCAATAATAAGAGATATAACATAAACCGCACCAAGTCCCAAGATAGCAGGGACAACGCAGGCGAGGATATCAGCCGCTGTCATAAGGGCAAGGGAGATAGCATAGAATATCTTTCTTGCCTTTTTATCATCATAGAGCATACCATTAAGTGCAAAGGCAGATATCACTGTAAGCACTGCCGCCAATGCAAAAGGAGTACACAAAAAGCCTGTTGCGATATATTCCTTTGTATAGGTCATACCGCCTGATGAGAAGCCCGAGAATATCTCTTTGAAATAGTTTGGAACTATTTTTGCGGTAGCAGGTATAGCCTGCAAAATTCCCACGATAGCTTCAAATGCGCCTATTCCTACGATAAAGTCTGAAAGCTTTATCCTGCGGTCGTCAGCCGTAACTGTCATTCCTGCGGCAAAAAGTCCCCAATAGCCAAGTATGGTGAGCATACCCTCGGAGCGGTCGAGATAGCCATAAAAAGATGTGAAGATATCCGCTGAAAGCAAGCAAGATACCACCGACAGAAGCACCACTGCAAGTGGTACGATAAGGCTCTTGTTGTCTTTAAGCTCCACCTGCTTTTTCATGTTGGCAATAAGGAAAATGATAAATCCAACAAAGCCGACCGCAAGCACAGCGGCAGATATAAAGAATATAAATTTTTCGTTTAGATAAAGAGTACGGTTGACGCTTTCGTCCATACCGTATTTGATATTCTGTGTGAAATAATACGGAATTGTGATAACGCACAGAACAAGCACAGCAATAATGCTGTAAACTCCGCACAGCTTTTGTGCAGACTCGGCAGACATATTCAGAATAAAATCCGACTTTTCCGAACTGCCGAAAAGGTGCTTTTTACCTTGATTGGTAGTGACCTCTTTTTTCTCTTTTGCTTTTGACATAAAAAATCCCCCAAAAAGCATAGATATTTTATTATTTTATAATTGAAAATTAAAAATACATCGCCGCAGGCGATACCTTAATTCCTCATTCCTCACTCCTAATTCCTCACTAAAAGCGAAGCGGAGTGTGGTGGGGAAATAAAAAAAGCAGGCAAACCCTAAAGTCTGCCCGCTGTTTACACAATTTACTTTGCGTATTCGATAGCTCTGCTCTCACGGATAAGATTGACCTTGATCTGTCCCGGATAATCCATTTCAGTTTCGATCCTCTTAGCGATCTCACGAGCAACGAGCACCATTTTTTCATCGTTGATCTTCTCAGGCTGTACCATGATACGAACCTCACGGCCTGCCTGTATAGCAAAGGATTTCTCAACGCCCTCGTAGGACGTGCAGATCTCCTCAAGCTTCTGGAGCCTCTTGATATAGTTCTCATAGTTCTCGCTTCTTGCTCCCGGTCTAGCGGCGCTTATTGCGTCTGCCGCCTGAACAAGTGCCGCAACAACAGTTCTTGTTTCAACGTCGCCATGGTGAGCCTCGATAGCATGAATAACTTCAGGGCTTTCCTTGTACTTCTTACATACGTCAACACCTATCTGAACGTGCGAGCCTTCTATCTCATAGCTGAGAGCCTTTCCTATATCGTGGAGCAGTCCTGCTCTTCTTGCCAGATTTGCGTCAACGCCAAGCTCTGATGCCATCATTCCTGCAAGGTGAGCGACTTCAATAGAGTGGTTAAGCACGTTCTGTCTATAGCTTGTTCTATAGCGCAGACGTCCAAGAAGCTTAACAAGCTCGTGGTTCACACCGTGAACATTGGTTTCGAGAATAGCTCTCTCGCCCTCCTGCTTGATCTTCAGCTCGACTTCACGCTTAGCCTTTTCTACCATTTCCTCAATGCGTGTAGGGTGTATACGTCCGTCCTGGATAAGCTTTTCAAGTGCGATCCTTGCGACCTCTCTTCTCACCTGATCAAAGCACGAGATGGTGATAGCCTCAGGGGTATCGTCAATGATAAGATCAACGCCTGTGAGAGTTTCGATAGTTCTGATATTTCTTCCCTCACGTCCGATTATCCTGCCCTTCATCTCATCATTAGGCAATGCAACGACTGACACTGCTGATTCAGACACCTGATCGGCAGCACACCTTGAGATAGCAAGCGAGATATACTGTCTAGCCTTAGCCTCACAGTCATCCTTCACCTGATTTTCAAAGTTTGTAACCCTCACAGCCTTTTCATGCACCAGATCCTCGTCCAGCTTTGAAAGCAGATAATCCTTAGCCTGATCAACAGTGAACTGAGATATCTTTTCAAGCATATCGAGCTGTGACTTCTTGATCCTGTCAGCCTCAGCCACCTTTTCGTCAGCATTTTTCAGCTTGTTCTGGAGAGTTTCTTCCTTTTTCTCCAAATTATCGAGCTTTCTGTCGATAGACTCCTCTTTCTGCTGAACACGTCTTTCCTGTCTGGAAACTTCGATCCTTCTCTCTTTAAGCTCTTTTTCCGTTTCCTGGCGTGACTTGTGGATCTCGTCTTTCGCCTCGATCAATGCCTCTTTTTTCAGAGTTTCAGCGTTTTTCTTTGCGTCGTCAACGATACGCTCCGCTTCCTTTTCCGCAGAGCCTACAGCAGCTTCGGCTGTTTTTTTGCGATAGCTTATACCCTGTTTGAAGCAGATAAATCCGCTCACACCGGCACCAAGAACAAGAGCAACTACACATAGTAGAATAGCAATACCTGGTTCCATGTATAGCTTTCCTCCTTCTTAGAAAGTATGGATATCCATATTTTGTGCGTAAAAAACGCATGAAAAAAGATATCCACCTGATATTAAATTGTAAAGATACAAAATTGCAAAATTTATTTTATAAAAAACATCAGAATAATACAAAAAACTATACTTCATCTTTCAGTTATATAAAAATTATAATGCATAATATTATTGTATAATAAAACTTCTCTGTTGTCAAGAATTTTTTTAGTTAAATCCACAAAATTATATATTTTCTAACAAACCCCTTGACAAGCGGGTGAAGAGGTGTTAAAATGTTAGTCGAAGCAAAAGATAAAGTCTTTTGCAGTTATACTTGAAAGCTTTGACGGGGAAGCCCCTCGGCGAAAGGTCTTTTCAGAGAGCGCCGCACGTTTTTATACGAGCTGTGAGCGGTGCAGGACTATGCAGAGTGAGGATACCGCCCCTGAGTGCGTTTAATACACGCCGCAGGCTCAGCGTTAAAGGAGCAGCTAATGAGTTGTGCAGGAAACTGCGCATGAAGTTGGGTGGAACCACGATATCATCGTCCCATAGGATATTTGTATCCTATGGGACTTTTTTGTTATGTAAGAGGGTGATGATACTATGAAAGACAGGAAAGCCATGAAAACAAGGCGTATCCTTGCGATCATTTGCTATACCATTGGGTTTTGCGCTTATGGTGCAGCGGGATATGTTTGCTGGTTGTCATGGAATGGGACTATATCCGACAAGCAAGGGTTTCTCACCTTTCTGCCCATATGGATAGTTTCATACTGGTTCAACACATTTTTCTCTCAGCTTGTTTGCAGGGTGAAAAAAGACGGCTCCAGGCAATGGGCTATCAAAAAAAGGGCAAGGCACGTTTTGAGCGACATTTCAACGGTGCTGAGCGTAGTGCTTCTTTGCTTCTGGATATATGTGTATGTTTCACAGTATACTGAACTGCTGAACTTCAAATAATATGCCTGTAGGGGCGACCTGAGGTCGCCCACAAAAAAACGTGTGATATGTGACGCATTACAAAAGAAACAACGTGTTTATGCACGTTATAATAAAGAATTACAATATTATATAAATCGGAGGAATCAAAAATGATCAAGCTGAAATTAAAAGACGGCTCTGTCCGTGAGATCGAAAAGGCAATGCCTGCAAGCGAGATAATCAAGGATATCGGCATGGGACTTTACAAGGCTGCCTGCTGCGTAAAGCTGGACGGCGAAGTTTTCGACATGAGAACTGTCGTTGACCATGACTGCCATTTTGAGGTCATGACTTTTGACTCAAAGGCTGGTAAAGAAACTTTCTGGCACACAGCTTCTCACCTTATGGCGCAGGCTGTAAAAAATCTTTATCCTGAGGCAAAGCTTGCAAGAGGTCCTGCTACAGACACAGGCTTCTACTATGATTTTGAGGTAGAAAAGCCTTTTACGCCTGCTGACCTTGAAAAGATACAGGCTGAAATGAAGAAGCTTGCAAAAGAGGGCTATGCTTTGGAGCGTTTTGAGCTTTCTGCTGACGAGGCTATAAAGCTCATGGAGGAAAGACACGAAGATTACAAGGTAGAGCTTATCCACAAGCATGACGATAAGGGCGAAAAACTTTCATTCTACAAGCAGGGTGATTTCGTTGACCTTTGCGCAGGTCCGCACATAATGAGCGTTGCACCTATCAAGGCTGTTAAGCTTCTTTCATGCACAGGTGCATACTGGGGCAAGGCAGAGGACGGCAAACAGCTTTCAAGAATTTACGGAACTGCATTCCCTAAGGCTTCAATGCTCGATGAGTTCCTTAAACAGCAGGAGGAAGCTAAGCTTCGTGACCACAACAAGATAGGCAGAGAGCTTGAATATTTCACAACTGTTGATTGTATCGGTCAGGGACTTCCTGTTATGCTTCCAAAGGGCGCAAGAGTTATCCAGCTTCTTCAGCGTTGGGTAGAAGATGTGGAGCAGGCAAAGGGCTGTCTGCTTACAAAGACGCCGCTTTTCGCAAAGAGAGATCTTTATAAGATATCAGGTCACTGGGATCACTATCTTGACGGAATGTTCATTCTTGGCGACCCATATGACGAGGAAAAAGAGTGCTTCGCACTTCGTCCGATGACTTGCCCATTCCAGTATCAGGTATTTCTTAACAGACAGCGTTCATACAGAGAGCTTCCAATGAGATTGACAGAGACTTCTACGCTGTTCAGAAACGAGGACAGCGGTGAGATGCACGGTCTTATCAGAGTAAGACAGTTCACTATCTCTGAGGGTCACTATATTCTCAGACCTGACCAGCTTGAAGAGGAGTTCAAGGGCTGTTTGGAGCTTGCTAAGTATTTCCTTGACACTGTTGGTCTGCTTGATGACTGCACATTCAGATTCTCACAGTGGGATCCTGCTAACCCTAAGAACAAGTACGAGGGTACGGCTGAGCAGTGGGAGCACGCACAGGCTGCAATGAAGACTATTCTTGACGACCTTGGCGTTGATTACGATATCGGTATCGACGAGGCTGCGTTCTATGGTCCAAAGCTCGACATTCAGTACAAGAACGTTTACGGCAAGGAAGACACGCTTGTTACTATCCAGATAGATATGCTTTTGGCTGAAAGATTTGGTATGTACTATGTTGACAAGGACGGTCAGAAGAAGCTTCCTTACATCATTCACAGAACTTCACTTGGCTGCTTTGAAAGAACACTTGCTTATATGCTTGAGCATTTCAACGGCGTTCTTCCTCTGTGGCTCGCTCCTGAGCAGGTAAGACTTCTTCCTATCAAGGAGGGTCATGCTGAATACGCTCAGAAGATAGCTGACAGAATGACTGCTATGGGCATGAGAGTTACTGTTGACAACAGAGATGAGAACATTGGTACTAAGATCAAGGCTGCAAGACTTGAGAGGATACCTTATATGCTCATCATTGGCGACAACGAGGTAAGCAGCAACACTGTTACTGTTCGTTCAAGAAAGGAGGGCGAGCTTCCTGCAATGCCTGTTGACGAGCTTATCGCTAAGCTTGATGAGGAGATAAAGACTAAGGCTAAGTAATCGGCTTTGTTATACAGACGTTTTATGCGATACCGCACAGGGGGAGTTTCTCTTGTGCGGCGTTGCCGTTTATAAAATATGGGGCGGACAGGATAAGATCCGCTTCGGGAAAGAGGTAATAGATGAAATCAGATATGATCTGGACGCTTGTGGCATTTGCATTCTATTTGGCAGGAATGCTTCTCATAGGTGCTGCATATATGAAGAAAACAAAAAGCTCCGAGGACTTTTTCCTTGGTGGCAGAGGACTTAACGGCTGGGTAGCGGCACTTTCTGCTCAGGCTTCTGATATGTCAGGCTGGATGCTCATGGGTCTGCCTGGCGCTGTTTACGCATTCGGAACGGGGCAGATATGGATAGCTGTAGGTCTGCTTATCGGCACTATACTTAACTGGGCGATAGTTTCGGGCAGACTGAGAAGATACACTATAAGAGCGAACAACTCCTTGACGCTTCCTAAGTATCTTGAAAACAGATTTGAGGACAAGCACAAGATAATGCTTTTGGTATCGTCGGTGGCAATCGTCATATTCTTCCTTGTTTACACAGCGTCTGCTCTTTCGGCAGGTGGAAAGCTTTTCAACTCTATATTCGGTATCGACTACAAGATATGTCTTACTATCGGTGCGGTAGTAATTTTGGGATACACTTTCATGGGTGGATTTATGGCAGTATGTGTAACGGACTTTGTTCAGGGTCTGCTCATGCTGGCAGGAGTTGTGACTATACCTATCATCGCATTTTTCCTTGTTGGAGCAGGAAATGTTATGGACAACATCACTGCAAGCGGTGTTGAGGCACATCACTATCTTAACATATTCAATGATGAAAAGGGTCAGACCCTTTCAGCCATCGACATAATCTCTCAGCTCGGTTGGGCGCTTGGTTATTTCGGTATGCCGCACATTCTGGTAAGATTCATGGCTATAAGCTCTGAAAAAGAGGTAAAAAAGTCAAGAGTCATAGGCTGTGTATGGTGTGCTATATCACTTTGCTTCGCTTGCTTTATAGCTATCGTGGGCAGGGCTTATCTTGTGCCTGCACTTGCAAACAACAAGTCTGAGAATGTTTTCATCGAGATGATACAGAAGGTATTCAACTCCGATATCGGTCTGCCATTCGTCGGCGGAATTTTCCTTTGCGGAATACTGGCTGCCATAATGTCAACGGCTGATTCGCAGCTGCTTGTAACTGCCTCATCGGTATCGGAGGATATTTACCACTCATGTATTGCACCTAAGGCAGAGAGCAAGAAGGTACTGCTTGTGAGCAGGATAACGGTTCTTGCTGTAGCGGTAGTGGCATACATAATAGCACTTGACCCTAACAGCAGTATAATGGGTCTTGTTTCAAACGCATGGGCAGGTCTTGGAGCTTCGTTTGGTCCGATAATACTTATGTCCCTTTATTGGAGGAGAACAAACCTCGCAGGTGCGGCGGCAGGCGTTGCCAGCGGTGCGTTATCGGTAATAATATGGGATTACATACCTCTTGCAGGTGGACAGACTTTAGGTGACAAGACCGGGCTTTACTCATTGGTAGTAGGTTTTGCGGTAAGTCTTATACTTATTATTATAGTGAGCCTTTGCACAAAGAAGCCGTCCGAGGAAATGCTGAAGGCATTTGATGATGTCAAGAACGGTGTGAACTGCGGTTGTGATGACAATGCGGAGAGGGCTTAGGTTCAGGTGACGTAAATGTGGATAATAAAAAACACGGTGAGTTTATCGCCGTGTTTTTTTGTGTTGGTTTTTGGGTGATGATGCTATGGGTACGAATATGCGGAAATACGGGCATATGAAGAGCGGGCGAACGATGTTCACCCCTACAGTTTTTTGTGGGGATATATGTTAAGTTAAACGTTTTTGATAGCGTGTTCAGTATAAAAGTTACAAGTTGTAATTTTTGTTCCGACATTTGTTCGTATGGCATATAACAGTCTATATTTTGGGGATATATTTGAATATAGAACTTGTGTTCCTTGTGAAAACAAACAAATATTTTAGTCATTTCGGCAAAAAGCGATAAAATCTGTTGCCAAATTGTAACCTTTATGATATCATGAGATTGATATACGAAAACGTATAAGATAATTCTGTCAGTTAGGGGGCGTTTGGAATGGAAAAGGGGCTGAAAAAAGTTTTTTCGGCTATGGGCGCAGTATTTTGTGCTGTTATGATGATCATGCTTTGTCAGGTAACAAATGCGGTGAGCTACAGCGAACAGACCGTCACTGTGGACTATGATTATCAGGTCATAGACTCTTTTGAGGGCGTTGACGCTAAATACGTTCTCGGCTATTCCGACACCGGTTATTACTGCTGTGCAGGATATGTTTCACGTTTTTATGAAGAAAAGTTCGGCGTTACAGTATACAACATAAACATGGTGGACGACAAGCCTAGCGTGTACTGCTACGGCAAAAGGGCGGAGCTTCGTGAAGTGAAAACTCCGCAGGCAGGGGACATAATGCAGGACAAGGATTACTCTCATGTTGCCATTGTAAAGGACTGTCAGGGAACGACGGCTACTCTTATCGAGCAGAACTACAAATGGACTTGGAACGACACTGTTTACACTGTGAAAAACAGAAAGGTACTTACTAACAATCACTATTTCTACAGACTTTACATAAACGGCGTTGCGCAAAGCCTTGACATCGACACGACAAGACCTGTTATCGCAAACGCAGGCTGTGAGAACATTACTGAAAAAGGCTACACTGTTAAGGCGGATATTTCTGACAACAGGGCTGTGGCTTCGGTAAAGGTATCCACTTATTTTGAGGGCAACAAGTCAAAGACTATAAGCCGTGTTTACACATCGGCGGTGAACTCGCTTTCACACTCAGTAAAGGTAACTGACCTTGGGGGCAAGGACGGATATTATATTACAACCATAACGGCTACTGACGAGGCCGGGAACAGCTCTGAGCAGATCATAAAGACTTATGTTGACACAACTGCGCCGACCATATCGGGGGCAAAGGTGGAGAACATCACAGCAAAGGGCTTTGATGTTTCTTGCAATGTGAGCGACAAGAGCGGAGTTTCAAAGGTGATCTTCCCTGCTTATCCTACAAAAAATGGTGAAAGTGCAAAGAAATACGCAAGCGGAAAGCTTTCGGGTGGCAAGGCTTCGGCTTATGTTTCTGCCGAGGACTATTCAGTAAAAAGCGGTGAATTTACCGTTAAGATAACGGCTTATGACAAATACGGAAACAGCTCAGCAAAAACTATAAAGGCTAGCATAAAGCCTGCGGCTTCGGTAACATTGGATAAGGCTTCACTGACTCTTGACAATGGCAAAAGCAGTGTTATTTCTGCAAAAATGGGTGGCGGAAGCGGTCTGACGGACTTTGTTTCCTGGAAGTCTTCTAACAGCAAAATTGCTTCTGTGTCAAACGGAAAGGTCACTGCAAAAGGGGTTGGCAGAGCAACTATCACGGCATACACAACAGGAGGAAAAAATGTTAAATGTACCGTCACTGTAAAGGGTAAAATCAGTGACAGCAGTATTTCGGCTATAAAGACGCAAAGCTACACAGGGAAGGCGGTTTCTCCTGCTCCTGCAGTGACATATGGTGGCAAAAAGCTTGTAAAGAACACTGACTACACTATGAGCTACTCGAAGAACACAGCCATAGGTCAGGCGAGCGTAAAAATAACAGGCAAGGGCTTATACAAAGGCACAAAAACTGTGAACTTCAACATTCGTCCTGCCACAGTGACGGAGCTAAAAGTTTCTTCCACCGGTGAAAAGAGCGTTAAGCTTTCTTGGAAAAAGGTTACGGGTGCTGACAGCTACGCTATATACAGATATGACAGTACAAGCAAGAAATGGCAGAGAATAAAAACTGTAAAGGCTGTGAGCTTCACTGACAGCGGACTTGCTCGTGCAAAGGGGTACAGCTACAAGGTAAAGGCTGTGAAAAAATCTGGCGGAAAAGAATACATCTCGGCTAGCTACTCAAAGGCTGTAGAGGCTGTCACAAAGCCTGCAAAGGCTTCATGCACGGCTAAATCAGCAGGCAGCGGCAGCATTGAGGTATCATGGAAAGCTGTTGGGGGTGCAAGCGGATATGAGATATACTCCTCTTCAAATGGCAGTGATTATGTGAAGTCGGCAAAGGTGGGTGGCTCTCAAAAGAGTGCTATCGTATCAGGATTTGAGCCTTACTCACTTAGAATGGTAAAGGTAAGGGCTTACAAAACTGTAAACGGAAAGACTTCTTACGGGGCTTTTTCGCAGGCGGTTATGGTTATTGTCAAGTAGGCTGGATACAGAAACATATGATATAAAATAAGCAGGAGATAGGTGATATGCGGGCGGCCAAAGGTCGCCACTACGATAGTTCAAGCATTGTAGGGGAGCGGCGCAATTTCTGCTTTGCAGAAATACGACGTCCCGATTTCGGAACGTTACCATTTGTAAGATTGCAAAGAACTTGTGTAATTTCGCCATATATCGGTCGCCACTACGATACATGACTGGTACGCTACACAATTGAGGTAAACCAAACGAGCGAACGATGTTCGCCCCTACATTTTTTATTGCTACACAAAAAAGGACAGCACTTTGAAAATGCTGTCCTTTTTCTATATTCATATAGGTCTATCTTTCCATTTTCCAGAACTCTACGGAGTATGGCTTAAGCTCACTGCCGCCACCAAAATCATGGATAGTGCCTGTGAGAAGTTCCTCTGCCTGACCGCAGCCTGCGTCAAAGTGAGCTGTGAAAGGCTGATCGTCAGCGTTTATTGCAACAAGGACACGCTCACCCTCGAACTCACGCTCGATTATACACTGCTTATTGGTAAGAACAGGTATTTTGATAGAGCCATAGCAGAGAGCCTTGCTGTTTTTGTGTGCCTCTGCCATTTTAGAGATAAGCTCTGTAAGGTCGTTCCACTCAGGCTTTTCAAAGCTTACACGGAGAGCAGGGTCGCCCTCGCTCTTGTTTGCCTTTGTTCCCCACTCTGAGCCGTAATATACACATGGGATACCAGGCATACCAAAGAGCATTCCATAGATAAGTGGCAAATGACGCTCATTTGTGAGCTGGCTTGCTATTCTTGATACGTCATGGTTATCAACAAAGCACAGCAGGTGCATTCCTCTGTATCTGCACCAGTTCTCAGGTCCGAACTGATTTTTCAGAGAGTGGCATATCTCGAACATATTCATGCAGTTGAAGCTTGAATAAAGTCCCTTATAGCACTCGTAGTTCGTGCAGGAATGGAGCATTTCAGGATTTACCCACTGAGCGTAATCACCATGTAGAAGCTCGCCGATAAGGACGAAATCCTGCTTGAGCCAATCGCAATGCTGTCTGAGGCGCTTCAAGAAGTTCTTATCAAGGCAATATGCAACGTCAAGGCGGAGTCCGTCTATATCAAACTCCTTGACCCAATTTGTTATGCATTCCAAGATATGATCCACTACCTGCGGATTGTTAAGGTTTAGCTTAACAAGGTCAAAGTGACCCTCCCAGCCCTCATACCAAAGTCCGTCATTATAGTTGCTGTTGCCACCGAAATTGATATGGAACCAATCTTTATATGGTGAGTTCTCACGGTTTTTCAGAACGTCCTGAAAAGCCCAGAAGCCTCTGCCGACGTGATTGAAAACGCCGTCCAAAACTACCTTTATGCCGTTTTCGTGAAGCTCTTTGCAGACCTTTGCAAAGTCCTCATTTGTGCCAAGGCGGCAATCTATCTTGCGGTAATCTCTGGTATTATAGCCGTGAGTGTCGGAATCGAACACCGGTGAAAAATAGATAGCGTTAGCACCAAGCTTTTTGATATGAGGTATCCAATCTATTACCTTTAATATCCTGCTTTCCTCTTTGCCGTCATTCTCAAATGGCGCACCGCAGAATCCAAGAGGATAGATCTGATAAAATACACTTTCGTATGCCCACATAATATTATCTTCCTTTCTGATACTAATAGAAAATGTTGTTCGCAGATGAAATATGATTTGCTGAGAAAAAGCGGGCGAAAGCTGTTCGCCCCTACAGGGGTGGCAGGACGTTTCTAGTCCTTAAATTTCTCAGCTTATTTATATTTTATGAGATATCTGCGAAACTATAGTTAAACTGTACAAAATACAACATTACTATTATATCAAACTTTGGCATATTTCTCAATACTCATTTTTCATTAATATAATCCACACTTTTGTGCATTTTGTACAACTATTGACAAATCAATCGTGAAATGATATTATATTTATAACAAATGTCAAGGGTTGATTTTTGGTAAAGGCAGGGATAAAAATATGAAGAAGATACTTGTGCTTTTCACAGGCGGAACTATCGGGAGCATTACTACTGACGGCATTATAGATGTTGAGCGTGAGGGAAAATACGCTGTTGTGGAGGCTTACAAGAGTGCATACGGCGATGATGTGGAATTTGAATGTCGACAGGTACTTAATATACTCAGCGAAAACATGGGGTTTTCGGGGTGGGAGAAAATGATACACGAGATAAACAGCATTGACACGGCTTTATACTCGGGAGTTATCCTCACCCACGGAAGCGACACGCTGGCTTACACTTCTGCTCTGCTTGGAATGTATTTCAGGCATTTTGATATACCACTTTTTATTATCGCAAGCAACAAGCCCATTGGCGAGAAAGGTTCAAACGGGCTTTTCAACTTCACCTCGGCGGTGGGGCTTATAAAAGAGGGAAAATACAAGGGTGTTTTCACGCTGTACGAGAGGGTCATGCTTCCTACTAGGGTGATACCTGCAGACACCTGTCGGGACAGGTTTGGGGTATATGGTTATGACGGCTTCAATGACTTTTCGGTTTTCAGCGGAGTGAGCGAGAATATGCTTTCACGCCCTAGGGAACGGATTTTCCATAATGATGTCAAATTTGGGAAGCGTGTTCTTTTTATAGAGGGTTATCCTGCAATGGACTTCGAGTGCTTTGTGCCAAACGAGGACACGGCGGCGGTGCTTTACTCACCTTATCACAGTGCGACAGCCTGCACGGATATTTCTGAGGGGAAAAGCTATGCACTAACAGAATTTATCAAGCGGTGCATAACAAAGAACATTATGGTGTATATTTGCGGTCTGAAAAGAAAAGTGCCTATATACTCCACAGTGGCGGAGATAATAAAGGCAGGCAGCATACCAATATACACCACCTCAGCGGTGGCGGCTTATATGAAGCTTCTGCTTGCTTACAATCAGGAGGAAATGCCTGTGAAAGAGGTCATGGGGAAAGACCTTTTCTTTGAGGAGGTAAAATTCTCATAAACATTGTTTCAGTTATTGACAAAATGCTGAGCTTGTGATAAAATCAAAGTATATTAAAATAGTATATTTAGAAAAAATACAACGGAGGTAATAAAAATGGCAGACACAAAAATTTCAGACTCAGTTATTTATATTGGTGCAGACGATCATGACATTGACCTTTTTGAGAGCCAATATGTTGTGCCAAACGGCGTTTCGTACAACTCTTATGTTATCATTGACGAGAAGATAGCGGTAATGGACACTGCTGACCCTAGGGTAACGGACGTTTGGTTTGACAATCTTGAAAAGGCTTTGGGCGGCAGAAAGCCTGATTATCTTGTTGTTCAGCACATGGAGCCTGACCATGCAGGAAACATCAAAAAGCTTGCGGAGAAATATCCTGAAATGAAGATAGTGGGAAACGCAAAGACTTTCCCTATGATGAAGCAGTTTTTCACCATTGACGGACTTGACGATAGGTCTGTTGTGGTAAAAGAGGGGGACACGCTTTCTCTTGGAAGCCACACACTTCAGTTCGTAATGGCGCCTATGGTACACTGGCCTGAGGTAATGGTGACATACGAGCAGAGCGAAAAGCTTTTGTTCTCGGCTGACGGATTTGGAAAGTTCGGCGCACTTGATGTTGAGGAGGACTGGGCTTGCGAAGCTAGAAGATACTATTTCAACATTGTTGGCAAATACGGTGCACAGGTACAGGCGCTTCTTAAAAAGGCGGCTGCCCTTGACATAAAGATGATACTGCCTTTACATGGTCCTATACTCAAAGAAGATCTTGGTTACTATCTTGGACTTTACAACACATGGTCAAGCTATCAGCCTGAGAGCAAGGGCGTATTCGTAGCGTATGCGTCGATACACGGAAACACTGCAAAGGCGGCTGAAAAGCTTGGTGAGATGCTGAAAGAAAAGGGTGCTGAGAAGGTAGTTATCAGCGATCTTTCAAGAAGTGACATGGCAGAAAATATTGAGGACGCTTTCAGATATGACAGGATCGTACTTATGGCAAGCAGCTATGACGGCGGTGTGTTCCCTGTTATGGAGGATTTCCTTATGCACCTTAAGTCAAAGAACTATCAGAACAGAAAGATAGGTCTTGTAGAGAACGGCTCATGGGCGCCTACTGCGGCAAGAGTTATGAAGGGCTATGTGGAAAACTTTAAGAATGTTACCATTGCTGAGCCTGTTGTGACTATACGCTCTACGCTTAATGAAGCTTCGGAAAAGGCTTTGGGCGAGCTGGCTGAGGTCATGGCTAAGGGTGAATAAATTTCGCTCAGTCAGATAAATCAGACACAAAAAAAATGCGGGCGGCCAGAAGTCGCCCCTACAGATATGAAAAAGGCAGGACGTTTTGTCCTGCCTTTTGTGTTATATCACATTGCCGTCTGTGGTGATTATTCTTACTGCCACGGGGATATTTTTGCCGCTGTCGGTGACTGCTTTTCTTACTGCGTGTTCTATTCCGCCACAGCATGGAACTTCCATTCGGGCTACTGTTATGCTGCGGATATTGTTTCTTTTCACTATCTCGCCAAGCTTTTCGGAATAGTCTGTGGAATCAAGCTTCGGACAGCCTATGACGGTTATTTTGCCTGTCATGAAATCGGAATGGAAGCTTCCGCAGGCATAGGCTGTGCAATCCGCAGCGACAAGCAGGTCTGCGCCGTCAAAGTATGGTGCGTTCACAGGTACAAGCTTTATTTGCACCGGCCACTGCATAAGCTGTGACGGAGTTTTTGCTGACGGGGTATCTACCGGGGCTGGCTTTTTGGCAAAGGTTTTCATCATTGAACCTGGGCAGCCATGGAAAACAGGCTTGCCAAGGCGTTTTTTGTTTTCTTCCACTGCCTTTTCGTCATATGCGGCAGCTTCTCGCTCAACAAAGGATATGGCATTCGTTGGGCAGGCTGGAAGACAATCTCCAAGACCATCGCAATAATCGTCACGCATAAGCTTTGCTTTGCCGTTCACCATGCCTATTGCGCCTTCGTGGCAGGCTTTAGCACAAGCACCACAGCCGTTGCACTTTTCTTCGTCTATTTGTATAACTCTTCTTATCATATGGTTACCTCCGTATTTTTATTGATATCTTTCGTTTCGGCATAAAGCTCTTGACTTTATGCTATGATTATAATATAATCTTATTGCAAAGTCTGTTGTAATTACAACAAAAGCATAAAATTATTTCGTAAAAATGAGGAAGATAAAATGGATAACAAATACATCAAGATAATAAAAAGCACTCCCCTTTTCCATGGCATGAGCGACGAGGAGATAGCTCAGTTTCTCAGACCTGACGGCAGTGGCATAAAAAGCTTTCGCAAGGAAAGCTATATTTTTCACGCAGGAGACAAGACCGCTTATTTCGGCATACTTCTGGAGGGCAAGGCGCTTATCGAACGTGACGAACTTTGGGGCGGCAGGAGCATAATCGCTCCTTTAGAGGCAGGACAGCTTTTCGGAGAGGTCTATGCCTGCACAGGTGAACCGCTTGGGGTGAGCGTATGTGCAAAGGAGCAATGCACAGTGCTGTTTTTATCCCCTGAGTCTATTATAAAGGAAAACTCTACGCTGACGGCTAGGCTTCTAAAGATAACGGCTATGAAAAATCTCAGACTCAACGAAAAGATACAAGTGATAACCCCCAAGACTATCAGAGAGCGTGTTATGGCTTATCTTTCTTCGCTTGCAAAGAAAAGCGGATCGCACATTGTCACGACAAATTTCGACCGTCAACAGCTTGCAGATTTTCTCTGCGTTGACCGCAGTGCGCTGTCAACAGAGCTTGGAAAAATGCACCGTGAGGGGTTGATAGATCTAAATGGTCGGGAGTTTATACTGCCTGAAAACTGCTCTCGTGGAACGTGATTTGTTAATTTATATGTAAATAATAAGTCATTTAACCATATTCATTTTTTTGGCTCTTTTTAAAGAAAAATTGCATATTTTATATTGACACAACCTGCTTTGTGTTGTATAATATATATAGTGCCGCCGTGACAGTTCATAATTACTTAAACGTTTATTGCGGAAATGTATTTATTTACAAATGGCCACGGTATTGGGAAATTGATTGAAAGGATTGATTGCTTTGGCAAAGAAGAATGAAAGCATAAGCGACAAGATCGTTCGTTTGTATAAGGAGGGCTACTCCATTCCTGAGATAGCAAAAGAAATGGAGATGCCTAAGGATAATGTTCCGAGAATACTTGAAAAGCACTTCCCTGACTATGCAAGCTTTGAACAGCCTGTAAGAGAGGGTGCTGATGAAAACGGCAACGGAAAAAAGAGCGTTTTCAATATGTCTGTAAGCGAGCTTTTCGGAAAGAAGAACAAAAAGCAGGAGAATGTTGAGCCTGCAAGGGTAACTGTAAATCTGGCTATGGACGATGACGGATTTGTTGATCACAGTGTTGCGGCTATCGCCTCAATGCTTCAGAAAGGCAGAAGCGTAAACGATATCGCAGGATTCTTTAATAAAGATCCTGAGGATATCAAGGCTGTTCAGGGCTGCATGGACGAGCATTTCAAAAGAATGAATACATACAAGGGTCCAAAGGTCGCCCCTGCGTCTGAGCCTAAGGAAGAGCCTGCTCAGAACATAACTGATCCGCTGGCGGCAAGCCTTGCAAGCGGCATTGCAAAGAGAAAGAGCAATATGTATGCAACAGGTATCGAAACACCTGCAAAGGCTGAACCTGCTTCCGCTCCTGTTCCTCCTGAGGACAATAGCGTTCACCTTGTTACTCCTGAGGCTCTCAAAGAGGCTGAGGAAAAAGCTAAGGCAGAGGAAAATGCAAAGGCTGAAGCTACTGTGGCTGAGGAAGTTCCTACAATGGACGAGGTGGAGATGCCGTCCATCGAGCCTATAAGCCTTGATGACACAATGGTGGTTTCACCTGCCCCTGAGTCTACTATGCCGTCTATAGAAGACGAGATAGCTGAAAAGAAAGCTGCGGAAGCTGAAAATACAAATAATAATGAGGAGGGCGAGAATATGGGTATGAGTCCAATGGAAAAAATGCGTATGTTTGCGCAGGAGCAGATCGAGCTGAACAACAAGAAGATCGACGAGCTTAAGGCAAGCATTGCTGAAACTGAGGCAAAGTCTTTGGATCTCGGTAAGCAGGCAAGCGATATCTATGAGGAGATCGTTAAGCTTCAGGAAAAGGCTAAGGCACTCAACGCCGAGAAGGAGCAGGTTGATATTCAGATCAGCCAGGTAAACGCTGAGATCGAAGGCATTAGAAAAGAAAACAACGAATTCAAGAACTATATGTAATAGCATCTTATTCAAATCATATAAGGCAGGAGGCTTCGGTTTCCTGCCTTTTTTATTTGCAAGGAATGAAGTGGAAATTAGCACAGATGATAAACGACAGAAGCAGGACGCCGCTCCCCTACAGGTGATGGCAGGCTGATGTTTTTTGATTAAAGTCAAACTTTTTTACCTGAAAGTATTGAAAAATAACGGCAAATATGGTACAATGCTTTTATAAACCTTGAAAGGATATTTTATATGAGCAATATACTTATTCTGGCATTTCTGTTCTTTGCAGGGTGTCTGATAGGCTGGGGGATAGAAGTTATTTTCAGACGATTTGAGCCTAACAACAAAGCAAGAAAATGGATAAATCCTGGCTTTCTTATTGGTCCTTATCTGCCTTTATACGGCTTCGGGCTTTGCACCCTTTATCTGCTGGCGGGACTTGAAAAATTTATACACACTGACAACACGGCTTTGCAGAAGTTTATACTTTTTTTGCTTATGGCTATCGCAATGACAGTGATAGAGCTTATTGCAGGCGAGATATTCATTGTGAAAATGCACGTCAAGCTGTGGGACTACACTGGAAACAAATTCAACTATAAAGGCATAATATGTCCGTTGTATTCGCTCATATGGGCAGCACTGGGCGCGGTCTATTATTTCTTTATACACCCATACATTCTTGACGCACTCAACTGGCTTGCGAATAATTTGGCGTTCTCGTTCTTTATTGGTTTTTTCTATGGTGTTTTTGCTATCGACCTATTCTATTCCCTGAAGCTGGCAGAGAAGATAAAAACGTTTGCGGAAGAGAACGATATGGTCATCAGATACGAGGAGTTCAAACGACACATCAGGGAAAGTTCAGAGGAGAGAAAAGAGAAATACAGATTTATGCTTTCCATGGGCTCAGGTGCAAGGCTTGGCGAGCATTTGAAAAAGTATCGTGACAAACAGCGTGAGGAGCAACGTGGACACAGGCTCAATGACTTTATATCAAAAATAAAAAAGTCAGATACATGAAAATTAACAAAATAACCATTGACAAAACATCAGCATGGTGATATACTGATTTCATATGTAAAAAACGTTGACGAAGACAGTAGGCTTTATGCGAAAATCTCAGCGAGCCGCCGACAGTGAGAGGGCGGTATGATTAGCTTCAGGCTGAATATCACTTCCGAGTTGCAGGCTGAAAATCAGTATGATAAGTAAGCTTCGCCGCTTTTCCTGCGTTAAAGGGAACGCATATGTCAGTATGCTGAAAAGGTGGTTTGCGAATGGCTTTACGGCTTTCGTCCTGTTTCAGGGCGGAAGCCTTTTTTATTGCATTTTATCTTTATGCGTAACTGATCGTTTATTACAAAATCAGAAAGGATTGATCTTCGTGTACAAAAAGGTTGACACCAATCTGAACTTCGTTCAGAGAGAAAAAGAAGTGGAAAAGTTCTGGGACGATAACAATATCTTTGAAAAAAGTATTGACAGCCGTAAAAAGGGCGAGTCCTATGTTTTCTATGACGGACCTCCAACGGCTAACGGCAAGCCGCATATCGGTCACGTTCTCACTCGTGCTATCAAGGATATGATACCAAGATACCGTGCTATGAAAGGCTATCAGGTACCTCGTAAGGCTGGCTGGGACACACATGGTCTGCCTGTTGAGCTTGAGGTAGAGAAAATGCTAGGGCTTGACGGCAAGGAGCAGATCGAGGAATACGGTCTTGAGCCGTTTATCAAGAAGTGTAAAGAGTCTGTATGGAAATACAAGGGTATGTGGGAGGACTTCTCAGGCACTGTTGGCTTCTGGGCCGACATGGAACACCCTTATGTTACCTATGACAACAACTTTATAGAGTCTGAATGGTGGGCTTTGAAGCAGATATACGAAAAAGGCTTGCTTTACAAGGGCTTCAAGATAGTTCCTTACTGCCCACGCTGCGGCACACCGCTTTCTTCTCACGAAGTTGCTCAGGGCTACAAGACAGTTAAAGAGCGTTCTGCTATCGTTCGTTTCAAGCTTGTTGGCAAGGACGAATACTTTCTTGCATGGACGACAACTCCTTGGACGCTCCCTTCAAACGTTGCCCTTTGCGTAAACCCTGATGAAACTTACTGCAAGGTAGAAGCCGCTGACGGCTACACTTATATTCTTGCCGAAGCACTTCTTGACACTGTTCTCGGCAAGCTTGCAACTGAGGACAAGCCTGCATACAAGGTGCTTGAAACTTACAAGGGCAAGGATCTTGAATATATAGAATACGAGCCGCTTTATGAGTGCGCAGGCGAAAGCGCAAAGAAGCAGGGCAAAAAGGGTCACTTTGTTACCTGTGACAGCTATGTAACTATGTCAGACGGTACAGGTATTGTTCATATTGCGCCTGCTTTCGGTGAGGACGACTCTAAGGTCGGAAAGAAGTATGATCTGCCTTTCGTTCAGTTTGTTGACGGCAAGGGCGACATGACTGCTGAAACTCCATATGCCGGAATGTTCGTAAAGGACGCTGACCCTGAGGTACTCAAAGACCTTGACAAGTCAGGCAAGCTTTTTGCCGCTCCTAAGTTCGAGCATGATTATCCGCACTGCTGGAGATGCGGCTCACCTCTTATCTACTATGCAAGAGATACTTGGTTCATCAAAATGACTGACGTTAAGGACAGACTTATCGCAAACAATGACACTATCAACTGGATCCCTGAGAGCATTGGTAAGGGACGTTTCGGTGACTGGCTGAAAAACGTTCAGGATTGGGGCATTTCAAGAAACAGATATTGGGGTACTCCGCTGAACATTTGGGAGTGCGAGTGCGGTCACAGACATTCTATCGGCTCTATCGAGGAGCTTAAGTCAATGTCAGACAACTGCCCTGATGGTATCGAGCTTCACAGACCATACATTGACGCTGTAACTATCAAATGCCCTGAGTGCGGAAAACAGATGCACCGTGTATCAGAGGTAATAGACTGCTGGTTCGACTCAGGTTCTATGCCTTTTGCACAGCACCACTATCCATTTGAGAACAAGGAGCTTTTCGAGTCACAGTTCCCTGCTGACTTCATTTCAGAAGCTGTTGACCAGACAAGAGGTTGGTTCTATTCACTCCTTGCTATCTCAACGCTTATATTTGACAAGGCTCCATACAAGAACGTTATCGTGCTTGGTCTTGTTCAGGACGAGAACGGTCAGAAGATGTCAAAGTCAAAGGGCAACGCTGTTGACCCATTCGAGGCACTGGCTAAATACGGCGCAGACGCTATCAGGTGGTATTTCTACACAAACTCTGCTCCATGGCTTCCTAATAAGTTCCATGACAAGGGCGTAACAGAGGGTCAGAGAAAGTTCATGGGCACGCTTTGGAACACATATGCGTTCTATGTGCTTTATGCTGAGATAGACAAATTCGACCCTACAAAGCATGAGATAGAATATGACAAGCTTTCTGTTATGGACAAGTGGCTGCTTTCAAAGATGAACTCTATGATAAAGGCTGCTGACGACAACCTTAACAACTACAGGATACCTGAGGCTGCAAAGGCTATGCAGGAGTTTGTTGATGATCTTTCCAACTGGTATGTAAGAAGAGGCAGAGAGAGATACTGGGCTCAGGGTATGTCACAGGACAAGATAAACGCTTACATGACTCTTTACACTGCTATCGTTACGCTCTGCAAGTGTGCAGCACCTATGGTGCCTTTCATCACTGAGGAAATATATCAGAATCTTGTTAGAAGCGTTGACAAGGACGCTCCTGAGAGTATCCACCTTTGCGATTATCCTGTTTGCGACGAGAACATGATAGACGAAAAGCTTGAAGCTGACATGGAGGAAGTTCTGGAGATAGTTGTTCTGGGACGTTCTGCAAGAAACGGCGCAAGCCTTAAAAACCGTCAGCCTTTGAGCGTGATGTACGTTGCAGCAGACCACCCACTTGACAGCTACTATATCGACATCATCAGGGACGAGCTTAACCTCAAGGACGTTCAGTTCTCAAATGATGTATCTGCATATATTGATTATAAGTTCAAGCCACAGCTCAAGACACTTGGTCCAAAGTACGGCAAGCAGCTTGGTGAGATAAGAACTCAGCTTTCACAGCTTGACGGACACAAGGCTATGGGCGAACTGAACGAAACTGGCAGCCTGAAACTCACGCTTTCAAGCGGTGAGATAGCACTTGACAAGGATGATGTTCTTATCGAGTCTGAGCAGAGAGAGGGCTTCTACACCCTTTCTGAAAATGGTGTTACTGTTGCTATCAGCACTGTTCTCACTCCTGAGCTTATTGAAGAGGGCTTTGTAAGAGAAGTTATCAGCAAGGTTCAGACAATGAGAAAGGATTCGGGCTTTGAGGTAATGGATCACATCACTGTTTCTGTAAGCGGCAGCGAAAAGGTTATGGCTGTTGTTGACAAGAACAGAGAGGCTATTTCTCATGACGTTCTTGCAGACGATATCGTTCTTGGCGAAAATGTCGGCAACGAAAAGGATTGGGACATCAACGGCGAAAAAGTTTCTATCGGCGTAAAGAAGAACTAATTCTGAGATATAAAAAATCAAGCAGGACAGCTTTCGGGCTATCCTGCTTTTTTCGTTTTGGGTTATAAGCCATGCACAGCTCCCCCTACATAAAACACAAAAATGGCGAGGTGGAAGACCTCGCCATTGGTTTTTTATATTACTTTCTTGCTTCCAGAGCGGAGATAGATTCCATTATCTTTGACATCTTCTCCTCTGCCTTTGCAAGCTTTGCCTTTTCGGCTTCGATAAGCTGTGCAGGGGCTTTTGCAAGGAAGCCCTGATTGCTGAGCTTCTTGCTGAGGAAGTCTATATCCTTCTGTGCATTCTTTCTGTCCTTATCAAGACGTGCAAGCTCCTTGTCAACGTCTATGATATCGGCAAGCGGAATGAAAAATCTTGCACTGTCTGTAACAGCGGCGGCGCAATCCTTTTCTTCGCACTTATCTGTAATGATGACCTCAGATGCGGAAGCAAGTCTTTCAAAGAACATTACGCCCTGTGAGAATACTTCTGGCTGAGCAGTTTCGATATAAAGCTTTGCCTTTACAGACGGCGGAACGTTCATTTCACCACGGCAGTTTCTTATGCTCTTTATGCCTGCGATTATCTTCTCGAATGTTGCCTCTTCATCGGCAAATTCAAGCTTTTCGTCATATACAGGGTAATCCTGAACCATGATAGCTGTGCCGTCATTTACGAGAGCCTGCCAGATCTCCTCGGTGATATAAGGCATGAATGGGTGGAGCATTTTAAGCATACCCTTCATTACCCACACGAGAACAGCCTGTGCTGTGGCTTCTGTTTCACCGCCTGCGGCTATTCTTGGCTTTGTAAGCTCGATATACCAATCGCAATAGATATCCCAGATAAAGTCATAAAGCTTTGAAACTGCTACGCCAAGCTCGAACTTATCAAGATTATCGTTTACTTCCTTTGCAAGAGTATTGAACTTTGATATTACCCACTTATCCTCAACATTGAGGTTTTCAGGGAGCTTATCAGCCTTGAAATCGTCAGGAAGATTCATCATGATAAATCTTGCGGCGTTCCATATCTTATTGGCAAAGTTTCTTGAGGATTTTACCTTATCCTCGATAAATCTCATATCGTTTCCAGGTGCGTTGCCTGTTGCGAGCATAAATCTCAGGGCGTCTGCACCGTACTGGTCGATGATAACAAGCGGGTCGATACCGTTGCCGAGAGATTTGGACATCTTTCTGCCCTGTGAATCTCTAACAAGGCCGTGGATAAGAACAGTATCAAAAGGCTTCTGCTTCATGTTCTCCATGCCTGCAACTATCATTCTGGATACCCAGAAAGGAATGATATCATAGCCTGTTACGAGAGTGTTTGTTGGATAGAAATACTCAAGCTCCTCTGTCTTGTCAGGCCAGCCGAGAGTTGAGAACGGCCACAGTGCTGATGAGAACCATGTATCAAGTGTGTCAGGATCCTGACGCATTTCCTTGCCGCACTTAGGGCAACAAGCATGGTCTTCCTTTGTTACCACAGTTTCACCGCAGTCGTCACAATAAAATGCCGGTATCTGATGACCCCACCAAAGCTGACGTGAGATACACCAATCTCTAATATCGTTCATCCAGTTAAGGTAGTTCTTCTCAAATCTTTCAGGAACAAACTTGATAGAGCCGTCCTCAACAGCCTTTATTGCAGGCTTTGCAAGCTCGTCCATTTTAACGAACCACTGGAGGGATACTCTTGGCTCGACAGTTGTTCCGCAGCGGTAGCAAGTACCTACGTTATGCTCGTGGTCTTCAACATAAGCAAGGAAGCCGCCCTTTTCGAGATCTTCGACTATCTTCTTTCTTGCCTCGTATCTGTCCATACCTGCATACTCAGGATAATCGTCAACTATCTTTGCGTCCTCAGTAAGAACGTTGATAACAGGCAGGTTATGTCTTTTACCGACTTCAAAGTCGTTAGGGTCATGGGCAGGAGTGATCTTTACAACGCCTGTACCAAACTCCATATCAACATAGCTGTCGGCAACGACAGGTATCTCTCTGCCAACAAGCGGCAGTGTGAGTGTCTTACCCACGATATCCTTATATCTTTCGTCCTTTGGATTTACTGCAACAGCAGTATCGCCCAGGAGCGTTTCAGGACGTGTTGTAGCAAGCTCTACATATCCGCTTCCGTCCGTAAGAGGATATTTCAGATGCCAGAAGTGACCGGCCTGATCTTCATACTCAACCTCTGCGTTTGAGATAGATGTACGGCAATGCGGGCACCAGTTTATTATTCTTTCGCCTCTATAGATAAGTCCCTTATTATAGTAGTTTATGAAAACTTCCTTTACAGCCTTTGAACAGCCCTCGTCCATTGTGAAACGCTCTCTGTCCCAATCGCAGGAAGAGCCGAGCTTTTTAAGCTGCTCAACTATTCTGCCGCCGTATTTCTTTTTCCAATCCCATGCTCTTTCAAGGAAACCGTCCCTGCCGATATCGTCCTTTGTAAGACCCTCTTTACGCATAGCTTCAACTATCTTTGCTTCTGTTGCGATAGAAGCGTGGTCTGTACCAGGTATCCACTCTGCGGCATATCCGCTCATTCTCTTCCAACGGATAAGTATATCCTGCAAAGTTTCATCAAGGGCATGACCCATATGAAGCTGTCCTGTGATGTTCGGTGGTGGGATAACTATACAGTATGGCTCTTTCTTGGAATCAGGCTCAGCGTGGAAAAATCCGCCGTCAAGCCAATATTTGTAGATCTTATCTTCTACCTTATTAGGCTCATAAAGCTTTGAAAGCTCTTTTTTCATTATAAAACAATTCCTTTCGCAAATATTTTTCTATCACAGTATCGTGGCAAGACCAAGAGGTATTGCCTTTTTGCCGTCAGACTCGTGTCTTAGGCTGTCTGCGAAACGGAACTGTGAATTTCATTTGAAAGCTGAATTTGAGATCACACATTATATTCTTTCCTTTCCGCATGATATGGCATTACTGCACCTATTATAATATTATCTCACTTTTGCACCGAATTGTCAAGGGCTGATGACGGTATGGAACGAAAAAAGCAGAACAGTTTGAAACTGCTCTGCTGAGAGTGTTGAAAAAGACTTAAACAAGCGGGACGTCGAGGGCGCCGTCCCCTACAACTTGCATAAAAACGAATTTACGCTTACAGCTTGAAATGAACGGGCATACCATTTTTCATCGCTATTTTTACCTCGCCTTGGATAAGCGGCAGGAAGTATCTTACGGCTTCCGGCTTTACGTCATTGCCGTCCTCGCTTAACCACTGGGCAGGGAAGAATTTTTCCTTATTTGCAGCATCATGGGCGTCAACGCTGTCAACGGTCACAACATAAGGCACATCGCTGATACGCTTGAATATCATCATTTTACCTGTTTTCCCTGCAAGAGCCGCTTTTACGCCTGCTGAGCCTATTTCCTCGGCTTCGTCTATATCCGTCTTTGAGCAGATATGAGAAGAACATCTCTGCATAACGTTAAGCTCAATAGAACGGACTTTACAGCCGATATTCTCTTTAACGAGCTGTTCAAGGGTCTTTCCTATGCCAGAGAGATACTCGTGACCGAAATTATCCACAACTCTCGGCTTATTTTCCTCGCCCTTAAGCTTTACGCCCTCGGAAACTGCGATGATAACGGCTTTGTGCTTTGCCATTTGATTTCTTATGTCCTCCAGGAACTTTTCGGCGGTAAAGTTATTTTCAGGGAGATAGATAAGGTGAGGGGCTATCTCATCATTTGCTCTGAGTACGCAGGTGGAAGCTGTGAGCCAGCCAGCGTGTCTGCCCATTATCTCAACGATAGTGACGGACTCGATAGAATAAACCGAGCTGTCACGGATTATCTCCTGAACCGTTGCGGCAACATACTTTGCGGCAGAGCCGAAGCCTGGTGTATGGTCTGTTACAGGCAGATCGTTATCTATAGTCTTTGGTATGCCTATAACTCTTATCTTTGAATTTCTTGCCGCAAGATAATCGGAAAGCTTTGCCACGGTATCCATAGAATCGTTTCCTCCGATATAAAAGAAAGCTTCTATCCTATGCTTTTCAAGGCAATTCAAGATACGCTCATATGTTTCACCGCCCTCCTCAACATCAGGAAGCTTATAACGGCATGAGCCGAGAACTGTTGACGGTGTCTGTCTTAGAAGCTCCATATCCTCATTTGTTTTTATAACAAGCTTAAGATCTATGAGCTGGTCGTTTATGATACCCTCGATACCATTGAGCGAGCCGAAAACGGCGTCTATCTGTGGTGTTTTCACAGCCTGTTTGAAAACTCCCACCAATGAAGCGTTGATAGCGCAGGTAGGTCCTCCTGATTGTGCAACGGCAATATTCATTATCATCAATCTCCTTACAGCTTACTGAGAATATTAAAATTCTCATATTTGTTATTATTATAGCATATTATATATACAAATAAAAGGGTTATGAAAATTTATTAACATATTTTTTCCCTTTGTAACAAAACAAGCCTTCAATAAAACGTTATATCTATCCACTTTGATAATTTTCACATCTATTACATAAAAACGCCTCCCGATTTACACCATATTGTTATAAAGTAAATGTAAATCGTAACCGAATTTTAATTGACAGAACAGTTTATATTTTGTATAATTAAAAATATAGACACGAAATGTGTCGAACTCTAGTCCATGAACCGAAAGGAAGAATATAAATAATGCCTGACAACAGAAACAATAAAGGCTACTATCGTCTTGAACAGGATCGCAGACCGCAGGGTCAGAACAGACCTCAGCAGCAGGAAAGCTCCACTTGGCTCACTCCTACTGTAAAGGGAATAATAGCGATACTGCTGACTGTACTTGTGGTAGCCATAGTAATAATGATATTTGCAAAAACTCTTTTTGTGAACACCAACACCACTCCGAAAAAGACCGGTACGATAACTTCTACAGAATACATTCCGCCAAAGACCACCACCACTTCGGAAAAGCCGCAGGAAACATCTAAAAAGTCCAAAAAGACCACTGAGCCTGACGAAGATCCATATGACGGTGATAAAGATGACAACGGTGACGCTGTTGGTGATATCCAGTGCATAAGTGCAGTTTATCTCCACCCACAGCCTACATCGAGCAGTGAAAATCTTCTTACTATCCCATCGGGTGCGACCTGCAAATACTACCGCAACGAAAACGGCTGGTATTATGTTGAATATAATGGCACAAAGGGCTACGCATGGCAGACATTCTTCTCGACACCACCACAGTAATGTGTTTTACGATTTCTTAAATAACGCAGAAAGTGCAGCATGGAAATATGCTGCACTTTCTGTTTATATACGCAAAAAAGCGGAGGTGTTGTCCTCCGCTTGATGTAGCTTATCATACAGATAGAACGTGTTAAATAGCGGGCGAACGCTGTTCGCCCCTACACACAAATGTTACAATTAGAGTTCTACCTTATAGTCCTCTGAGCCTACGCCCTTTACAGTGTAGTAAGCAACGCCCTCTTCAGGCTTGATGTATACTGAAACTGTCTTTGGTGTTCTGTGACCCTTTGCCTTGTAGTCAGCCTTTGCAGCAGCCACAACAGCTTCAACATTTATCTCTACGCCTGCGAACTGAACGAATACCTCGTCCTTTATCTCAGCCTCAACTGCTTTCTTTACAGTTTCCTTCTTTGCCTTTGTTGCCTTTGCTGCGGTCTTTACTGCCTTTTCTGCCGTCTTGACAGCTTTCTTTGCTGTTTCCTTTACTGCTGCGCCTGTCTTTTCAGCAGCAGACTTTACCTCAGCCTTGACTTCCTTTACAGCTTCTTCTGCCTTCTTGTCAGCAACGATCTTCTTTTCAGCCATTGTAAAACCTCTCCTTTAAAAGTGTTACTAATTACTTATCCACAGCCTCTTTAAGAGCCTTGCCTGCCTTGAATGCAGGAACCTTCTTTGCAGGAACATGGATAGGCTTCTTTGTTGCAGGATTGATAGAATCCTTAGCTGCACGATCTCTTACCTCAAATGCACCAAAACCTACGATAGATACCTTTTCGCCCTTTACAAGTGCCTCTGTGATAGTTTCTGTTACAGCCGCAAGTGCCTGCTCTGCTTCCTTTTTAGAATAGCCGCCCTTTTCTGCTATTGCGGATATCAGATCATTTTTTGTCATTTTGAATCTACCTCCGTTATAATTTTTTACATTGTTTTTATGCTGTTATTATAACGTATTTGACCCCTATTGTCAATTAATTTGCCCGATTTTGCGTGCTTTCTTGCAATCTTTGTAGCTTTACATAAAAAAGAGGCATAGTCGCCGCTTGATTTTTGTACTTATTCACACGTTGGAAATAGTATTTATAATTTAGCCACAATTAACTTTCAATCAGCATCATTATTTTTTTATAAACGCCTATTTTTCGTGCTTTGTAAAAATCACCCACAAAATATTCTTACATATATTTCATTTCAAAGTTCATTAAATATTTACATTCTTTTATATATTCTCTCATGCAACATAAATCATTTTTTCAATCCGTATTTTTCATAAAAAGCCTCAACATCGCTGTCGCTTTTCACAAGCTCGGGATACATTATCTCACGAGTGTTGCGGTTATAAAAGCCGATAGTTTTCTCGCCGGTACAGGTGCTTGACATTATTTTTATCTCCATTCCCCTGCACTCCTCAGGGACGGGCTTGACAGTTTTCTTTTTGAAAATTCCCACGGAAATTCCCCCTAATATTTTTTCAAACGTCTTATATAAGCGAAAGTGTAGTCCTCGCCTTTATCACGAAGCATTGTAAGAAGCTTCTCCAAAAGGTCTGATGTTTCAGGGTGGATGGCTCTTGTCTTTTTTGCTCTTAAAAAGTACGCAAGAGGTGCACCGTCGTCGTATTTGTCTTTCATATATATCTTGCTTGCGGCAACTCTGTCGCAGAACATTTCTTTCACATATTTAAGGGGCATTTTCACAGGGGTCATCAACTTAGTCCGCAGGTCATAGTCCGTCCAATATTCAAAGTGATGCTTATTTCTTCCCTTGTGATGCATCCAGCCGTAAGAAAATCCGTATTCTTCACGCTCTGCTTCATGGGGCGAACGTGTGCCTTGATAATATTTACAGCCCTTGAGAAACTCCTCCGGGGAATATTTTGAAAGGTCATGCCTCAGACCCTGCCACAAAATGCCTGCCTTATAGCAGTTTTTTATCACTCCGTGGCGATGTCTTGTAATGGTCTTGAAATGCTCCCATGCCTTTATCAAAACGCTCATCTCCTCTGCATTTCATCTTGTGACCTTATTATACTACTTTTGCGTTATTATTTCAACAGCCTGCGGTCATTTTCTGCTGCCGCAGATATCAAGCAGAGGACACTCGCTACAGCGTTCTCCCCTTGCCTTGCAGTATTCACGTCCGAACAGTACAAGGCGGTGACAGAAATCAGAGGTTCTCTCAGGGGGAAGTATCTTTCTCAGATCCTCTTCCACCTTTGCAGGCTCTTTATTTTTTGTAAGCCCAAGTCTGCCGCATATCCTTATACAGTGGGTATCCGTTACCACCGCAGGCTTATGAAAAACATCTCCCATAACAAGATTTGCCGTCTTTCTGCCTATGCCTGCAAGTGTAGTGAGCTTTTCTATGGTATCAGGTATCTCACCGCCAAAGTTATCCATTATCTGTCTGCACATTGCTACGATAGAGCGAGCTTTTGTTTTATACAGACCGCATGGGCGTATTATCTCCTCGATATCAGCAACATCTGCGTTAGCAAAATCCTCAATGGTCTTATATTTTGCAAAAAGCTCTTTCGTGACGATATTCACCCTTGCGTCTGTACACTGTGCAGAAAGTCTGCCTGCTATCATAAGCTCGTGGGGCTTTTTATAGTCAAGGGAGCATATACCCTCGGGGTAGACCTGCTCCAGCCTTTCCACTATTATTTGTGCACGTTCTTTCTTTGTCATCGGTACTGCTCCTTTGCTTATAAGTGATTTATTACTTTATATTGTACACTTTTTTGCAGGATTCGTCAACCAAAATTTCATATCAGAGACGATATTTCAGCGGGTTTGTGCGTTATATCGGCATAAAAATGCGTTTTGTCATTTTTGTGGGCTGAAACAGCTTTGGTCACAGTGCACTGATTTGTCGACATTTCACGGAAATTTTACACGAATTATGAATTTATAATCGTGATTTTACTTCACATTTCAAAAAAAGGCTATGATTTTTATACAATTTCAATAAAATTATGAAATTTTGCATTTTACTACTTGCAAATTGCAAAATAGTGTGTTATAATAAGTAGGTGATGTGCGGAATGAGTAAAAAAGCCGTGCACAAATTATAATTTATAAGATGGGAGTTTTAATAATGGCTTTGAACAATGCGTATCTTGAAAGCGTTTATGAGAAGGTTGAGAAGAGAAATCCCGGCGAAAAGGAATTCCTCCAGGCAGTATATGAGGTACTGGAAAGCCTCATTCCTGTTGTAGAAAAGAGACCTGACCTTGTTGAGGCAGGTATAATCGACAGAATAGTTGAGCCAGAAAGACAGATCATTTTCCGTGTTCCTTGGGTAGATGACAATGGCAAGGTACAGGTAAACAGAGGTTTCAGAGTTCAGTTCAATTCTGCTATAGGACCATACAAGGGCGGTATCAGACTTCACCCTTCAGTATGTGCATCAGTAATCAAGTTCCTCGGCTTCGAGCAGATCTTCAAGAACAGCCTTACAGGTCTTCCTATCGGCGGCGGTAAGGGTGGTTCAGACTTCGATCCTAAGGGCAAGTCTGACGGAGAAGTTATGAGATTCTGCCAGAGCTTCATGACAGAGCTTTGCAAGCACATCGGTGCTGACACAGACGTTCCAGCAGGCGATATCGGTACTGGTGCAAGAGAGATCGGCTATATGTTCGGTCAGTACAAGAGAATCAGAAACGAGTTCACAGGCGTTCTTACAGGTAAGGGTCTTTCATACGGCGGATCACTTGCAAGAACAGAGGCTACTGGTTATGGTCTTTGCTACTACACATCTGAGATGATCAAGTGCATGAAGAATGAAACATTCGCAGGCAAGACAGTTGTTATCTCTGGTTCTGGTAACGTTGCTATCTACGCTACAGAGAAGGCTACAGAGCTGGGCGGCAAGGTAGTTGCACTTTCTGACTCTAACGGTTATGTATACGATCCAAACGGCATCAACCTCGATGTTGTTAAGCAGATCAAGGAAGTTGAGAGAGGCAGAATCAAGGAGTATGTAAACAGAGTACAGGGTGCTGAGTACCACGAGGGCTGCAGCGGCATTTGGACTATCAAGTGCGACATCGCTCTCCCATGCGCTACACAGAACGAGATCAACGAAGAGTCAGCTAAGGCTCTCGTAGCTAACGGTGTATTTGCTGTTGCTGAGGGTGCTAATATGCCTTCAACTCCAGAGGCTATCGCTGTATTCCAGAATGCAGGCGTTCTCTTTGGACCAGCTAAGGCTGCTAACGCAGGCGGCGTTGCTACATCAGCTCTTGAGATGTCACAGAACAGCGAGAGACTTTCTTGGACATTCGAGGAAGTTGACGCTAAGCTCAAGAACATCATGACAAACATCTTCCACAACTCATACAATGCAGCTAAGGAGTACGGTCTTGAAGGCAACCTCGTTGCAGGTGCTAACATTGCAGGTTTCCTGAAGGTCGCTGACGCAATGAAGTGGCAGGGTATCGCTTACTAATAAGAGCGTAATATCAAAGCTATATACGAAGCGGACAGTCAACTGACTGTCCGCTTTTTTATATCATATATGATGCGTCAAAAATAGAACATCCCCCTGTTAGTGTCACACTGACAGGGGGATGTTTGATTATAATTTATTTTCAATAAACTCTTTTATTTCATTGTATATTTTAGAAACATTAGGATCATTTTCATCTACATACGTTTTTGTTTTATAGTTCCATATCCACAAAACGTTATATTTAACTAAATATCCAATACCATAAGCACCATTAAAATACCATATTATTTCATTAAGCTCATTATCACTTGAAATAAGCTTACAATTTATCACATCTTTGTTAAAGCTTTTTTTGCGAACAAGCTTAAATCTATCAATACTCTTAATTATTTTATTGACCTCGCTTTCTTTTAATGGTTTGTATCTATTGAATTCATCTAAAATAGTAGTTTCCTTTAATGCATTAATAAACTTATCCAATCCGTTTCCGCCATTCCAATGTGGACAAGTAGGGTGAGATACCGCACATATTTCAGAATCAGCAATTAAAGTTTGATCTAACTTATCAAATGCTTTTTGTGATAGAAAAACTATCAATCTAGGCTTTATTATTTCTACAACTGATTTAACAACATCATTTGCATGTTTTACATCACAATCATTAAAATTCAACGATTTTCCTGCTGACATTTCCGGTCGCTGAAAGAAATTCATAAACGCAAATGCTGAGAAAGCTTCACTATCAGTTATATTTTCAGAAGTTAGATCTAATGCTTTAAGCAGACCTTTTGCGGGATTTCTAAACATACTATGTGCTTTTGACCTGTCTTTATTTAGGAATCTTTCTACAACATATCTTGTATTAAAATTATTTGTGTTATTTGCTAAATCACTCGGAATACCTTCGTTGTACCAATCACAAACATTGTATTCAATATTGTTCACATAATGACTTTCTCCCACCAGCAAAATTCTCGCTTGCTTATAGTGTTTGCCAATGTACGGCAACATTTCATTGTGTTTCTTATAGTGTTCAATTTTTTTTAGTTCATCATCATAACCTTTAATGGATTTCCAATTATTGATCTCTGCCATACCTACTCCTCCCCATATTTCAAAATAATGTCCCTAGCAACTGATACAACTCTGTCCGCCACGCTTTGAGGCTTGATTATTTTAACAAACTGACTATACTGCATAGTCCAATAAAACAGGGCGTTTTCATTGACCTTTAGTGATATTACGCATTTGTCATTGCTTTCTGACAACACGTTAAAGCCCTTACCAAACCAATCGATTATCTGCCCTATAAGGAAACGATCTATCTCAAGCTCTGCATTCACTGTCTCCCCACTGAACATATAAATATGGTCTTTCATGTATTTTGAAAGGTCAAAGCCATGGCTGTTGCCTGCCGTTTTTCGTATATCCTTCTGCGGCATATCTATCAACTGTATTTCCAGTATTTTATCGACCCGAAAATTTGCGATATTATCATATTTGTCAACATTGCAAATAAGGTAGTACCTGCCGTTTGCGGTCACTGTGTAATATGGATTAATTATATATTTGTCAGTTTTCTTCGGATGCAGTTTTTTATCTGTTCCATATTCGCAGTATAAAAATTCTATCTGCTTTTTCTCCTCTATTGCCTGATTAAGCAACTCGACAGTATAAAGCACCTGTGCATTTTCTGTATGCCCAATAGTTTCATAATTCACTGAACCTTTAATTCTGTTTTCAGCAAATGGACTTGACTGTTTTTCAATTTTGCTAATAAGTCTCTCCGTTTCTCTACCCGTAACATACCTTGAGAACAGCAAGCCGTCAGAAATAAGCTTTACCTCACTCGGCTCAAATGTGTGATTATAATATATATCGGTGATAATCACATTCACATCATCAACAGATTTCTGCGAACCATTTTTGCGCTCTATTTCTGTATATTCAATATCGAACCCAAACTCGATCAAATTCATGAGATTTCGCTTTACGGTTTTTCTGTCACAGGTAAGTTCAAAATCAGTTTGCAAGTATTCCTGTATATTTTTCTGCGTCAGTCTATGATCAACGTCAGAATGCCGTTTTATTACTTCCAGCGTCATTATAAGATTATTTTTTACAGGCTGTCTTCCCATACTTATCATCTCCTGTCAACGTATTTAATGCCAAATACGATGTGGTATTAGTTACTCATCTTTATTATATTGTACCGAGTTGCGTAGGACATGTCAACGGATATGAGATGTTTTTCAGCACAAAATCAATGATTTTGTAGACATTTACAAATTTGCAAATATGTTTTTGGCTACTATTAAAATCACAGAAAACTATCACAGCCTTTGCCCATACTATCGTATATTTCTTTATGAAGTTCTCTAAGTTTGGATTCACATTTGGTGATACTGTTGGTGTATGGAGATTTTACTTTAAGTTCATTTGTAATATCATTAATTTGCTTTTGAAGTTCCTTATTCCGCTCTTGTATTTTGTCTGCAGTTTTTGCAAATCCTTTTAAGAAATTGATTATTCTTCGCATATTTCCGTTGGCTGATGATTCCATTTCTATATAAAAAGAAACGTCATTTCTGATCAAGCAGATTGCATATTTTGACTTTTCAAGGTTGCTTCCGTCATATTCACGCTTTTTAAACCCTGCAAAAATTTTGTTATATGCCTCTTCAATTTCCAATATTCTGTCCTGATCTGACGGTGTGTTTGCTATACCCTTTTTTCAAGATCAGATGGTTTTTTGCTGTGTGATATATTAAAGCCCATGGGCTTTGTTGTGCGTTTTTTACAGCGCTTTTTTATATCATGCCAGACTTATGGGAATGTTCCCACACGTCTATTTGACCTGATTTTCTTTTATTATCCTGCCACGCTCAAAAGCACAAGCATTCTCAAGCGTTGTGCGACTTATGGCGGCTAGGGCTTCTTCGGTGAAAAAGCCCTGATGAGAGGTGACGATAACGTTAGGAAAAGACAGAAGCCTTGCGGTCACGGAGCTTTCTAGGATATCCTCCTGTCGGTTTTCAAAGACGTTCTCTGTTTCTTCCTCATAAACATCAAGACCCACTCCGTGGAATTTTCTGCTTCTGATACCTTTTATAAGGTCTTCGGTATTCACAAGTGCACCTCGGGAGGTATTTACGAAAACAACATTCTCTTTCATAAGGGAGATAGTTTCAGTATTGATAAGATGATAGCTTGCCTCTGTCAGGGGGCAATGGAGCGAGATAAGGTCGCTTTCCCGCAGGACTTCGCTAAGGGGATAATATTTCACAAAATCAAGGTCGGGATTTTGATAAACGTCATAAGCTATAACACGCATACCAAAGCCGTGGCATATCCTGCACATTGCCGCACCTATCCTGCCTGTGCCTATTATACCAGCAGTCTTGCCATGGAAATCAAGTCCCATAAGACCATTCAGGCTGAAATTGTTCTCTCTTACCTTTATATAGCCCTTGTGTATTCTTCTTGTTACTGCAAGCGCAAGCGCCATGGCGTGTTCTGCCACGGCTTCCGGAGAATACCCAGGCACTCTAAGCACTGTTATGCCGTATTTATCGGCGGCTTTTATATCAACATTATTATAGCCTGCACATCGCATAAGAAGAAGCTTTACACCGTGTTCATGGAGCCGTCTAAGCACTGAGCCTGTTATCGTTGAGCTTACAAAGGCACACACGCCCTCACAGCCCTCGGCAAGCCTTGCTGTGTCTTCCGTCAAGTCAGCTTCAAGGTAGATGCTTTCTATATCGGGATAGTTTTTTCGCTGCTTTTCAAATGAATCTATATCATACTGCTTTGCGTCATAGAATATTATTTTCATGAAAACTCCTCCAAATTTTAAAGTATTTCATTTTACGCTTGTATTTTTTGCAGCTGTTTATAAAAATATACGGTTTTTGCCTTAATAAGATAAAATTATCAAAGGTTGACAATTGTGCGTAAATAGGATATAATATAGGTGTCGGTATGTAAAAATATACTTTAAATATACTTTAAATGCCTGTTTTCTACAGAAAGGATATGATGCCAATGTCACAATTTTCGGAACTTCTCAGAGAATACATAAAGAAAAAAGATATTACTATAAAAGCCCTTGCCGAAAAATGTGGTATCGACAGAACATATCTTCATAAGATACTCAAAGGTGAAAGGAAAGTGCCAAGCGTAGATTTTGTAGAAAATATAAGCTTGCAGCTCATGCTTTCCACAGAGGATAAAAGCAGGCTCATGGAGCTTTATAACATTTCTGAGATGGGGGAAGATGTCTACAATCGCCGTAAGCAGGTGTCAAAGATAATACACGATATGGCAAACACCAACATGGAAGATCCTGACGCTCTGACTTTCAAGACAGAAGTTGATATTGACTCTGTGCCTGAGATATCCATCTATACCGACAAACGTGAGCTTAGAAAAAACCTGCAGGTACTTATATGCAGCGATGTTCATAATGGTTCTGACATTCAGGTCATCGCTCAGCCAACAGAGTTTCTTACCAATCTGCTGTCTATTGCCGCAGAAGGCAGCGAGTCTGCCATAAACCATCTGTTCTTCTTTGACAACACCTCAGGTGAAAAAACCACCGCAAAATACAATCTGGATATTTTTCCGTTCATATGTCACCTTGCACAAAAGCATGAAAAGTATGAGGCTTTTTATTATTATGAGGGTGCGTCGGCATATTTCAACTCCACGAACATCATGCCAAACATAATGATAACGAATAATTTTCTGATCAGAACAGACAGCGATTATTGCGAGGGAGTTATATACAGATCTAAGCCTATGGTAGAATTTTATATGCGGCAGTTTGAAAAGTTCAAGACAAAATGTGCAAAGCTTCTCGACCACGCCGTGGATATTTTGGAATATGTTTACTTTTGGTACGATGACAACGCAAATTTCATCGGCGTGGATTTTCAGCCATGCACCATGCTTTGTCTTACAGAGGATATATACAACGCCCATGCACTTTTGCCAGCTGACGCAAAGAAATTTGTAAAAGCAAAGCTCACCATGGGCAAGAAGGCTCTTTCTGAACACAAATTTGTAAATCTGTTCAGTGAAAAGGGCCTTGCAGAGTTTATGACGACGGGAGAGATTTTTGAGCTTCCGAGAAATTCATATACTTTTCCCACTCTTGCAGAACGCAAGATAATGCTACAGATAATGATATCGCTTTGTGAAAACGGCATGGCAGACTACAGGATAACAAAGGACGACTATTTTGCGGTGTCGAAAAATCTTTGTATCAACATTTCTGACAACACAAGTCTTAACATCATTGCCAGAAACAACTGCTTCTCTGATTTTTCTTATTTGAAGATAAGCGAAACGAGCCTTGTTCAGGCTTTCTGGGATTATTTTCAGCACTTTATAGATTCTGACGCTGTTTGCTCACATGAAGAAACTATCGAGATACTCAGGTCTTATTTGTAAAAAATGGGCGACCAAAAGCCGCCCACTGTAATGATATTATTTAAGCTGTTCACGCATTAAAGTGAGCAGCTTTTTTTCACGTCTTGACACCTGCACCTGCGACATACCAAGTTGTTTTGCCGTTTCCATTTGAGTTTTATTCTGAAAATATCTCAGGTATATAAGCTTTCTATCCTCCGCTTCAAGGGAAGCTATGACCTGACGGAGAGAGAGCCTGTCAGCAATTTCTATGTCAGGAGCATCAACAGGGATATCTATTTGTCCGTGGCGGTCGTCTTCATCTGAGCTTTCAGTAAGACTAACAGGGGGCAGGGCGACGTTCATGGCCAGAGTAACGGCTTCTTCGCTTTCTCCTGACAGCTCACAAAGCTCGCTTATTGTCGGTTCTCTCCCCTGCTGTATGGAAAATCGCTCACGCTCTCTTACAAGGCGCATGGAAAGCTCTTTTATGCTCCGTGACACTTTTATCGTGCCACCGTCACGGAAAAGCCTTTTTATCTCCCCTAATATCACTGGCACTGCATAGGTGGAGAATTTCACACCACGTTCGCCGTCAAAGGCTTTCGCAGCTTTTACAAGACCTATACAGCCTGCACCGTAGAGGTCGTCATACTCTATGCCACGGTTGCGGAAGCGGTTTGCGCACAGGTGAACAAGCCCCAGATTTTCTTCTGCAAGAGGGGTCTCGACTATGCTGCTCATTTTATACTCTTTCTTTCAAGGTTTTTTCAAGGATAAGGGTAGTTCCTTCTCCAAGCTTGCTGCGCACCTTCACTTTATCCATAAAGCTTTCCATGACCGCAAAACCAAGACCTGCTCTTTCCTCCTCAGGTGCAGTGGTGAAAAGCGGCTGCATAGCCTGCTCTATATCGGCGATACCGCAGCCCTTATCCCTTATTTTTATGTAGACGTGTCTGTTCTCGAATATCCTTATCTGCATGAATATCTCCCCTAGGGTGTTTCGGTATCCGTGGACAATGGCGTTTGTGACTCCCTCTGACACTGCGGTCTTGACATCTGCAAGCTCGTCGATCTGAGGGTCAAGCTGAGTAAGGAAACCGCTGACTGCAACTCTAGCAAAGCGCTCATTTTCAGAATAGCTGGGAAAACTGACTTTCATTTCATTAAGGGGTTTTCGTTTCAATTTTATCACTCTCCTTTGTTTTGTCATCGGGGCTTTCATTCTGTTCCTGAGCCGCTTTCTTCTCTTGTATATACGGGGCAATATCCGTGACTATCTTTGTGAGTCTGTGCATACCTGCAAGCTGCAAGACCTTTCGGATATAAGCAGGAGGCGACGCTACTATCACCTCGCCACCCATTTCTGACATTATCCTGTATCTGCCCATAACAAGTCCGATGCCTGAGCTATCCATAAAAGTCACCTGAGAATAGTCGAGGATAAGGGTAAGAGGGTTATGGCTTCTAATGGCTTTATCTATCTCTCCCCTGAAATATTTCGCTGTATGGTGGTCGATATCGCCGCATATCTCTGCCACAAGAGTTCTGGCTGACGGATAGTTTTTTATCTCCACATTCATGCTTTATCATTCCTTTCATCTTTTCGTTTTATCCGCTGAAAATATATTATCACTTACAGTGGGATTTTTTTGTCGCATTATTGCATGAATGGAAAAAGGGCATAAAAAAACAGGAACACACTTTTTTGTGTGTCCCTGCCTAGGAAAATTATTATGTTCTATGCTTATGTCTTAAAGTCCATTAGGATTGTTCTTAATGAAGTTCCAGCTATCTGCTGTCATTTCATCAAGACCATATTGTGCTTCCCAGCCAAAGACCTTCTTTGCCTTTGCTGTATCAGCATAGCAGGTTGCGAGGTCGCCTGCACGTCTTGGCTTTACTACATATGGGAGCTTCTTTCCGCAGGCTTTTTCAAAGCTGTGAAGAACGTCATAAACGCTTGAGCCTTTTCCTGTGCCGAGGTTTACGGCTTCAACACCCTTGTTTTCCATTACATACTTGACTGCGCAAAGGTGGCCCTTTGCAAGGTCAACAACGTGGATATAATCTCTTACACCTGTTCCGTCAGGAGTATCGTAATCGTCACCAAACACACCGAGCTTTTCAAGCTTTCCTACTGCTACCTGACAGATGTAAGGAAGCAGATTGTTTGGTATACCGTTAGGGTCTTCGCCGATAAGACCGCTCTTATGTGCGCCGATAGGGTTGAAGTATCTCAGAAGTGAAACTGACCAGTCGTTGTCGGAAACATAAACATCTCTCAGTATCTGCTCTATCATTACCTTTGTATAGCCATAAGGGTTTGTTGCTGATGTAGGCATATCCTCCGTATATGGAGCTTTGTTCACAGGGCCGTAAACTGTTGCGGAAGATGAGAAAACTATCTTCTTACAGCCGTATTTTCTCATTGCCTTGATAAGCATGAGAGTGCCTGTGATGTTGTTGTGGTAATATTCAACAGGCTTCTGAACAGATTCGCCAACCGCTTTAAGACCTGCAAAATGTATAACAGCGTCTATCTTGTTTTCTTCAAATATCTTTTCAAGCGCTGCAAGGTCAAGAAGATCTGCCTCATAAAAAGCAAAGTCCTTGCCTGTTATCTTCTTTATTCTGTTAAGAGCCTCCGGCTTTGAGTTTGAAAAGTTATCAACTATAACTACTTCATAGCCTGCTTCAAGAAGCTCAACGCAGGTGTGGCTTCCGATAAATCCTGCTCCGCCTGTAACGAGTATTTTTGCCATATTCTTTACCTCCCAAATATGTCAAGTTTTTTCTTACACTTACATTATACCATATTTTCACGTTTTTGCAATACCATTTTTGTTTCAAACGCATGGATTTTTGTTGCAAAGAGAATAAAAATATGCTATCATATCTATAACAGACCATCTCACAGAAAGGAACACACAGAATGAATACAGACCGCCATTCCTTTAAATCAGACCAGACGGACGCACTTTCGCTGTCAGTATACAACGTGGGCTATGAAAAATGTCAGGGGCTTCACAGTTGGGGAAGCGGCGTTCGTGACCATTATCTTATCCACCACATCATAAGTGGCAAGGGCGTATACAAAACACCGCAGGGAGAGTATCACCTTAGCGCAGGGGACACTTTTCTCATTTACCCCTACACTGTTATAACATACACTGCAGACAAGAACGACCCATGGGAATACTACTGGGCAGGCTTCAACGGCTCTGACGCTGAATTTATCCTTGATCGTGCAGGCTTCACAAGAGAGTGTCCTGTTATCTCCGCAGACTTTGGAAGCGAGCTTAAAGACAGTCTTGAACGCATTTATCGTCTTAGTGGAAACAGAAGCTCAGACCTTGTGAAAATGACAGGTCAGCTTTACATCACGCTGGGCATTCTTATGGAACGCTCGGGAAGTCAAAGCCGTTCGGGGAGCACCGCAAAAGGATATGTCACAAAGGCGAAAAACTACATTGCACACAACTACACCCTTGGGATAGGGGTCGAGAATGCCACCGATTTCGTTGGCGTGAGCCGTGCCACGCTATATCGGGCTTTCATGGAATACGAGGGGCTTTCTCCTGCACAGTATATAACTGATTTCCGTGTGAACGCCGCCTGCCGTTTGCTGGAAGAAACTGAGCTTCCTGTGTCGGCTGTGGCAAGGTCGGTAGGGTATAATGACAGCCTTTATTTTTCAAGGATATTCCACAAGACAAAGGGTGTGTCACCTACGGAATACAGGGCTGACGCTTTGTGTACAAAAGGTGAAAACAAGGCGTTTTCGGTTGACAAGGGTATATAAATGAGATATAATAAATAGGTATAATCAGCTACGAAAGGGTCTTAAACAATGAATTTCTTTATGGTCGGCTCGTTTTTCATGCTTTTCATGCTAAACGCAGGCTGGACTTCTAATTACGTTATAAAGCTTGTAGGCTTTTTATTTTTCGCAGTGGGAACGGCTGAGGCGGAAGAACGCACTGACGCTTTCGCACATCTTAAAAAGCCTGCTTACACTTCTTCCGCTATGTGCGCTCTTGCGGTGGTATGTCAGCTTCTATTGAAGCTTCTCTCCCCTGCGGCAATGGCGGCGAACGTTATAAGCATTTTGCTGTCGGCGGCAACTGTCTATATGTCACTGAACCTTATGAGAATGTTCCTTGTGGCGCTTGACAGCCACAGAGAGCTTGTGGAAGACGTTTCAAACATTGTAAGGCTTCAGGGCAGTTTCAACAAGCTTGCTCTCATGACGTTTATTTACTTTGGGGGCGACCTGCTCAACAGGCTAATACCAATAGAGTTCGTCACCACCCTTGCAGGCGTTATTGCGGCAATAGCAAAGATACTTGTGTATATTTTCCTGCTCATCATGCTTTACAACTTCAACAAGCTGAGGACAGATTATGAAAAACGTCGTGAAAGAGAAAACAAATAAGGATATTTCAAGAACGTCATGTTCACAAATGGCGTTCTGTTTTGTGTATAAAGGCAACAAAGAATAGGAGAACGAAAAATGCTATCAATAATAATACCAAGCTATAACGAGGAGGGCAACGTTGCAAAATGTGCTTCTGTTGTTTCAAAGCTTCTCAGTGAAAACGATATAGACTATGAGCTTGTTTTTGTAAACGACGGCTCAAAGGACAGAACATGGGATATAATCTCAAACCTTGCACGCAATGACGAGCATATTGTGGGCGTGAATTTTTCAAGAAATTTCGGCAAGGAGAGCGCAATTTTCGCAGGACTTGAAACTGCAAAGGGCGACGCCTGCGTACTGCTGGACTGTGATTTGCAGTTCCCGCCTGAGGTCATAATCGAGATGTACAACATCTGGAAAAACAATGACGTTGACATTGTTGAGGGCAGAAAAAATTCCCGCGGAAAGGAAAACCCTGTATACAAATTTTTCTCTCTGTGGTTTTACAAGATGATAAACAAGTCAAGCGGACTCGACATGGAAGCGGCTTCCGATTTCAAGCTTCTTGACAGGGCTGTGGTAGATTCACTGAATGCAATGCCTGAAAGACTGACGTTTTTCAGAGCAATGTCAAGCTGGGTAGGCTACAAGACGGAGCGTGTATATTTTGACGTTGCTGACAGAGAGATAGGCGAATCAAAGTGGTCTGTAAAGGGGCTTTTCAAATTCGCCATAAACAGCATAACCTCTTTTACCTCTGCGCCTTTGCAGATAGTGACAGTATGCGGTGTTATAACGTTTATTTTTTCTGTCATACTGGGACTTCATACCCTTATCAAAAAGCTTATCGGTGCGTCGGCGGTAGGATTTTCAACTGTCATAATCCTACAGCTTCTCACATCGAGTATAATAATGTTCAGTCTTGGAATAATAGGCTTTTATCTCTCAAAGATATACGAGGAGATAAAACAGCGGCCTAGATACATAATCCGTGATATCATAAGAAAAGACGACGAGGAGAAAAAGAATGGAAAAGACTAAGACATCTCCCCTTTCATTTATAAAAAAATGGTGCTATGATAAGCGGCTGTACTTTTTGGTGTTTTTTCTGCCTGTGGCAATAATGTTTTCTGCCTACGCATTTTTCAAGATACACCCTATCGGCGACAGCTCGGTGCTTGTGCTTGATTTGAACGGTCAGTATGTTTACTACTACGAGCAGTTCCGTGACGCTTTCCATGGCAACGGCAGTTTTATCTACAACTGGTCACGAAACCTCAGCGGAGAAATGTTCGGTGTGTTTGCATATTATCTTGCAAGCCCTTTTATGCTGATACTTGTGCTGCTGCCGAGAACGATGATGGCGACCTCTATCCTTATTTTACAGCTTGCAAAGATAGGCACGGCGGCTGTGACGTTCATGTTCTTCTTAAAAAAGATATCAGTGCAGAAGCCTAAGACTATCTCACTTATCATATTCCCTACCATGTATGCTCTTATGTCATACATGGTGGTACAGCTTATGGACCCTATGTGGCTTGACGGACTTATCTATCTGCCGCTTATATGCTGGGGCGTTCACAGGCTCGTTGATGAGGGCAAGCTTGTGCCTTATATAGTGCCGCTGGCGCTTATGTTCATTGCACATTTCTACATCGGCTATATGGTGGGAATTTTCACGTTTTTCTACTTCTGCTGGTACTGCCTTTCAAGAGAGGGCAGGATATTGCCAAAAAAGTTCTTCTCACGCTGTGTGGCTTTCGGTATCGGCACGCTTGTTGCGCTTATGTGTGCGGCGTTCGTTCTTATAACCGTTTACAATTCTTTGAAGCTTGGCAAGTTTGAGTTCACTGACCCTGATTTCTCACTTGCAACGCAATTTGATTTCCTTACGTTCATAACAAAGCTTTTCCCAATGTCATATGACACTGTTTACCCTGAGGGTATGCCTATGATATACTGCGGAACGGCTGTATTGATACTTGTTCCGCTGTTCTTTATGAACGACAGGATAACAATGAAAGAAAAGACCTCTACAGGTCTGCTCACTTTCCTGCTTGTTATACTAATGTATATAAAGCCTGCCGACATGGCAATGCACGGCTTTCAAGTGCCGAACTGGCTGCCTTACAGATATTCTTTCATATTCTCATTCCTGATGATAGTAATGGCATTCAGGGCGTTTGAAAACCTCGAGGGCATAACTGCAAAGAACATCGGAGGAATTTTCTTCGGACTTATGGTATTCCTCTTCTGGTGTGAGCGAGAGAACTACTCTCACTTCCAGCTTTTTGAAACAAAGACAAGTGAAACAGGCGACACCACAAACGTTATACAGGGCATATGGGTATCCATGATAGCTCTGGCGGCATATTTCGCACTTATCTATCTTATCAAGAAATATCCAAAATCAAAGGCTGTTTGTATCGTAATGGTAGGCGTTCTTGCGGTTGAGCTTTTTGCAAACAGCGCTGACACTATCGACAAGATAGACACTGACGTTGCATACAGCAAGTACACCTCTTATGAACCTTACATGACGCAGACGAGAAACGCTGTGTCAATGATGAAGGAATATGACCCGTCGCTCTTTTACCGCATGGAGGCAACTTTCCACAGAACCGTGAACGACCCTATCGGAACAGGCTACAAAGGCATTTCACATTCAAGCTCAACAATGAACGCACCTGCCCTTATGATGCTCCACAAGCTTGGCTATGCTTACGGCGGACACTACACAAAATATGACGGCACAACTTTCATGACGGACGCTCTGTTTGACATAAAATATCTTATGGACAAAACGGGCAACACCTCTTTTGTAGGCACAAGAGTTAAAGTCCCTGAGGAATACAAGCTCACTACAGAATACACCGAGGGCGACGCAACATATAAATTCTATAACAACCCTAACGCTCTTGGTCTTGGCATGGTATCTTCGCCTGGTATTGAGGACGTGTCACTTTCTGAAGATAATCCTTTTGAAAATCAGAACATGGTATTCAACGCCATCGCAGGCACAACAAAGGAATATTTCACAAAGATACCTGTTATAAACAGCGAAATGGAGAACGTTTCTACATCTCAGCTCACTGACGGACACACGAAATACTTCCCTACAGACACTTCCATTGCAGAATGTCACATTGACTATGTTGTGAAAATGGATAAGGACTCATATCTTTATATGTATCTTCCAACCAAATATGAGCGTTCCTGCAACGTGTGGATACAGGACGAGGACGATTATATGGACGGCTCTGAGCCTATGGAATATGCAGGTCAGTTCTTTGTGGGCGACAATTATTCCATTATGAATCTCGGCAAATTCTATGAGGGGCAGGAGCTTCGCATACGCATAACGGTGGCAAATGACGATAACGAAGCTTACTGGAAAGACCAGCTTTTCTACACCTTTGATTATGACAGCTTTGCACAGACCTGCGCTGATATGCAGAAAAATGTGCTTGAGGTCACAAGCTTTAAGGACACTTATCTCGAAGGCACTGTTAATGCTGAAAATGACGGCTCTGTACTGTTCACGACCATACCATACGAAAACGGCTGGACTATCACTGTGAACGGCAAAAAGGTGACGGCTGAAAAATCTCTTGACAGCCTTATAACTATCCCTTTGGAGCAGGGTGAAAACAAGATAACAATGAAGTTCTCCCCTGACTATTGGAAAGTATCTCTTATCATAACGGGCTTCGGTGTTGCCCTGCTGGTGCTTATATTCCTGTTTGAATATAAGCGTGGAAAAGTCATGAAAAAGGTGCTTGCAAAGGCTAACTTTACGGCTGAGAGCAGTGAGAATGCCACAACCCCTGTGATAAATGACACAACTGATACAACGGACGAGCCGCTGAGGATATACCGACCTGACAATGATGATGACGAAAAGCTTCGGCACATAAACGAGATGATGAAAAATATTCTCGGTGAGGACGAGGATAGCGGCAAAAACGATAAATAGCGACGAAAGCTGCGAAAAAAATCTATTGACAAGGCTTTTATAAAATAGTATTATAATAGGGACGGAAATTCTATCCGCCCCTATTTTTTCGGACAGCGGATAAAGACTTCACAAATGAAAGGACTAATCAAAATGGCAAAAAAGATCTACACAAAGAAGCTTACATATGCAGGAATGTCCCTGTGTCTGCTGAGTTTTTTCGCATTCATTCTCTCGGCAGCAGGTGCTCTTGCTGACCCTGTGGGAAAGCTCGTTTACAACAACGTTTTCACAAACAAGATAGACTTTTTGTTCACCCCCGACATTTTCGCTTATGTGAACACCTATGGTCTTTCATGCGCACTCGCCATATTCAGCCTTGTGGCGTTTTTCACATCTGCAAGAGCAAAGGGCAAGAAAAAGCTTGATGGTGCATTCGCAGGCTTTCTTATCCTTTTCCCGCTTGTTGTGATGATAACAAAGGGCATAATGATATACTATGTTACGGTAAAAGGTCACTTCTCAAACGCTATAACAATGGGCTATGACAATGACAAGTTCAGGGTAGCCCTTTCACTTGCTGATGATGTTCTGCCATTTATTGCGGCTTTCCTGCTTTTTATCGGTGGACTTGTTATTGCAGGCAGACTTATGGGCGAAGATTTCGCCGTTGAGATACCTGTTGCCGCAAAGACGCCTGACAATGCCACTGCGCCTATCCCAATGACTACACCGCAAGAACAGAGTTTTGCTCAGCCTGATATGTCACAGTTCAGAAAACCCGACAATGCCGAGCCTGTTATGTCACAGAGCGTAGTTGAGCCTGAGATACCACAACAGACAGAGCCTATAGAACCACCTACAGAAACGGCTGAACAGCCTGTCGAGCAGACCGCACCTGAAAAGTGTCCTCACTGCGGCTCAGAGCTGAAGAGCGGAGCCAAATTTTGCAGCGTTTGCGGAAACAAGGTCTAAAAAGCTACACCAATACACTTCCATAAAAAAATACGGCATATGCCACTTTTTCGGTGACATATGCCGTGTTTCATTTTTACTGTTCTGATACGCTGGAGCTTACAAGACCATGCTTTACTCGGTCACGGACCTCCGCTCTCTTTGCGTCGTTAAATCTGTCGAGAGTTCCAACAAGATAGCCTGTTATTCTTCTTATACGCTGAAAAGGCACATCTGCAAAGTGATAATCAACGTCAACAAAGTCGCCGTCTATTTTTAGGTCGATAGTCTGGATAGTCTTTTCAGGGTAAAGCTTCTGCGCCCTGTCGATATATGAATTTATCTCTGCCTGGGACATCTCCCCGCCTGTTACGTTCACATTTACCATTTTACATTACCTCCATTTTTCTTTGTTATACATATTGTTGCCACAATAAAAGGATACCACAATATCTTGTATTTGTCAATAGTTAATACCTACAAAGCACATGAGTATATTTTGTAGGGTATGCCTGCATGGTCAGCCTTTCATTTCTTCTCTTATGCCTTGCCAATCGGGACAGAACTTGCCCACCAAAGCCCAGAAATCCTTGCTGTGATCCATAAAGACCAAGTGGCAAAGCTCGTGGAGGCAGACATAATCTATGCACTCTCTGCGGAAAACGATAAGCTTTGAGTTTATGGAAATATGCCTGTTTGAGATACATCTTCCCCAGCTTGCTGTCAGCGGTTTTATTGTGATCTTTCCAGGCACAAGCCCTGTGGAGGCAGACATTTTCTGCATACTTTTTGTTATCTCCGCCACTGTGAGATCGTTTATGAACTTGGTGGTCTGCTCTTTTACATAGGTCTGGTCGCTGGTCTTGTTCACGGCAATGAGAAGCTTGCCGTCCTCTATCTTGGGAGAAAAATACTTATCAGCCTGAACAAGGGTCAGGGTAAGCTCGTTCCCCAAAAGTCTGAGCCTTTCGCCATCGCAGAAATCTTTCGGCAGACCCACCGCCGCCTTGTCTTTTTGCTCCTTTATCCAGCCCAGATTGTTATTAATAAAGCTTTCAAGCTGCTGCTTTGAACAGCCGTAAGGCACACGCACTGTCAAAGTGCCGTCACGCATACCCATATTAAGGCGACTTCTTTTGGCAACGTCAAGGATAAAGTCTATGCGCTCTCCGTTTTTATCCTCGATAAAAGTATTATATTTCGGCACTTCAAAGCCCCCATATCCAAAAACGCCGCACATTCTTTTGTGCGGCGCTGTATTTTTTACCACTGTACTGCTATAGAGCTGTCTGTTGTAAGATAATCCTTATAAATATATCCTGTGAGTGGACCGTCTATGTTCATGAAATTTATCTTCACATATCCGTTATCCTCATATTCAAGAACGTTTACCTGAACGCCCGGTGACATACAAACGATATTCTCAGCGTCATTATCAGGTGCCACATGAAGATAAGCATACTCTGTGACATACATTACCTCAAGCACATCTGTCTGGCTGGACTCGTCGCTGGACACATCTGTTACCGCACCGCTTTCGTCCACACTGCTGTTATCAGTAACGGACGTATCCGCAGGGGCGGTGCTGTTAACTGGCTCAGCCACAGACTCATTTGTATTTATGGTGGCAGTATTTATACCCTTTGGCACTTCTGAACTATTGCTTGCAAAAAGCCCCTTGGCAAGCAGAAGTATCACGCACAGCACAAATATGCCCACAACTATTATTGCGACAACGCTCGCCGTATTTCCCGAAGCCTTGCGGGAAACGTTATTCTTGTTATTATCCATATATTGCACGGCACAAGCCGTCACATTTCGCCTCCTTTTGCAGGAACACACCTGCACACCTGCAAACAAAGCACAGGTACATAAACATATTATAATATTTTTTATCATCAATGTCAATGACAGTTTAATTACAATATTGTCACATTTCACTCTTTAAGCCCTCTTCTTGAGATATTTGCCATATTTACACCGATATTTTGACATTATAGCCAAATAGGCGTTTGCTAATTTGATTAAAATACATATTAACAGAATCAACAAAATGTGATATAATGAGTTTTAAGGGCGTGCCTTGGGAGGCGTTGCCCCTACAGTATAAAAGCAAGGGGGGCAGGAAGTTGCATAAAAAAATTATCTGCGGTGCATTGTCTGCTGCAATGTTCCTGACCCTTTTTTCAGCCTGCGGTCGATCTGAAGAGAGCGTGGTCAATACTAAAAACTCCTCGTTTATCGAACAAGAGGAAGTCGTTGACAGCCCTGCAAAGATATTTTTCTCGGCATGGAACGGCAGTGAGATAACCGCTGACACGGCAAGAGAGCATGGTATGATTTTCATGGACTCTTCAAAAGAAAGCGATATGCGCTGGGCTGAGTTCTGTGAGTGCGTAAAAAGCGGCACTGAGGCTGAGATAACAGTATGCACAAGCACGCAGGTGATACATGCTGAAAGCTCTTTGGAGGGGGACAACGGTGTTCTTACCATAGAATCTGAGGACTTTTCTGAGGGCAGCATGAAGCTTTTCTCAAAAAAGCTTTCTGCCGACAGACTTTACAGCGTTTGTGAAAACGGCTTGACGGTATATTACGCAGGAAGCAACAAGCTTTATCAGACAGAGAATGTAACAAGTGAGCTTACAGACGTTCCTTTTGAGCAAAAGATATACAAGTGCAGCAGTGAAGCCAACATGACATTCCCCTATCAAAAAATGTTTTCAAATTATGATGATTTCAGTGAATATTATTTGAAATACAATGGTGAGCTGCAAATTCAGGAAATGAAAAAGGATATGGAAGCTTTTGAAAACGAAGGCGGCTTCAACAACCATGTTATTTTTCTAAAAGGAGAGCTTTCGGGATATGAGCATATCGACTACAAAGCAGTAAGGGCGGTCAAGGACAAGGATTCCCTTTTCATATATGTGGCTAAAGAGATACCCGAGAACAAGGCAGGGGCGACTTCAAAACGGCAGATAACTGTCACAGTACCGTCAGAGTATCTTGACGAGATAAGCCCCAAAAACATAAAATGGATAGTTTTCACACAAGAGTGAAAAAAGGTGGACAAGGTGTCTGCCTTTTTTTATTCTGAAAGTTGACAGATAAAATCATTAGTATTATAATAAGGTCAACACCTCATAAGGAGATATTTATATGAAGCTTTTTTACCCTGAGATATTTGATAAATTTGTCTGCACAGGCTCGCAGTGTTCTGACAACTGCTGTATGACCGATTGGGATATCGAGATAGACGAGGACACCTACGGCTTTTACAAAAAGCTTGACAATGATATAGGCAGGAAGTTTGTGAACTCAGTTTCGGAAGACGAGGGCGTGAAATATCTTGTCCACTGTGACGGCAAATGCCCTATGCTCAACGAAAAGGGGCTTTGCTCTGTTCAGCTTGCTTACGGTGAGGAAAACATCTCAGACATATGCCGTGAACACCCGAGGTTTTACGAGTGGTTTGGAGATTACAAGGAAGCAGGCGTGGGACTTGCCTGCGAAGAAGCTGTGAGAATGTATCTTTCTGACGATGAGCCTGTGAGATTTTTTACCAAAGAGATAGATGAAGAGCCTGACGACCTTGAGTTCGATCCACAGCTTCTTGAAACCATGCTTTTTGCACGGACGGCTTTCATTGACCTGCTTCAAAACAGGGAATATTCTCTCCATGACAGGCTTGTGGACGTTCTTTCAGCGTCATCGGAGATACAATATGCTCTTGACGAAGAGGATACAGAGGAGATAAAAGCCATTGCCCAGGAGCTTTCCCACCCTGAGATATTTGCAGAGCGTGTGGAGAGCTTGAAAAAGGCTTTGCCTGAAAAGCCTTTGGAAAATGCCGAAAATATGCTTTTGTATCTTGAACGTCTTGACTTTATAGGCGACATTCTCCCACAGCAGATAAAGGACGCAAGCCGCTTTGTGAAAAAGCTTTCCGCACCCTTAAAGGCTCAGACGAGCGGTGAGTACGAAAAGCTTGCGGTATATTTTGTATACAGATATTTTCTTAAAGCTGTGAGAGATTTCGACCTGCTGTCAAAAATAAAGGCTATGATAGTGTTCGTTTTTGCCGCAGAGGTCATAAACCTCAGTCGTGAGCAGGACGCTCACGCACGCTTTGAAACCGTCAAGGAGCTTTGCAAGGAGATAGAATACTCAGGTGACAACATGGACAGGATATATGACGACAGCTATCTTTCCGATATTTTCTCCGATACTTCTATGCTTGCACTTCTTGAATGGACGCTTTAGAGAAGAAGGTAACCAAGCGCCAGAAGAAGCTTTATGTCTGCGCCCTGCTTGTATAATATGTAAATAAGCAGACCGATAAGGGCTTTTTCCTCGTCTATCTTTATATCGCCTAAATTCCCCCCAAGCAGACCGCTCAAAAGCGAACTGCTCTGAGGGGCTTTTTGTGGGCTATGAGCATTCTGAGTGCGAGAGGTTTCCTCTGCTTTAGGTGGTGCAGGCTCGCTATTAGGGCTTGCGCCCACAATGCTTCGTGAACGCCTTTGCATTTCTCTCACACGGCGAATGGCTTCCTCCTGCATGGTGGTGAAATTATTGTCATCAGAATAAGCCAAGCAGATCACCTCCCAGAAGTCCGCTTTCTTTCAGTGCGGGATACACCGCAAAAAGCTTGAATATTTTTATGAGCCTGTCTATTTTCGCCTGATTTTCTTCTTTCAGCAGAGGTCGCAGAGCAAGAAGAAGCTGGATATTTTTATCGGGCTTTGAAGCTGACTGCATAATGCTTTGTATCTTCATAAGCTTTGCAATATCAAAACCCCCTGCCTGTGTCGCTTGCGCAGGCGGAGAAACGCCGCCCAAGCTTTGGAGAAGCTGAGAAAAGTCCATGTTCCGGGGGCTTTGTGGAGCTTCGCTCTGACCGCCCTGTTCTCCCTGTCCGCCGTTATCCGCCGTGAGCATATCCGCAAGCTCCTTTATCTGCTTCATGCTTTCCTCGTCATTAAGCACATTCTGTATTTTGTTCATCAGATCGTCCAATTATTTCACCGCCTGTTCAAGCTTTTGCTCTGTAAAATACTATTTCCCCTGAAGCTTTTTGAATATCGCCCTTGCCTGTGGTGAGGACAATATTTTCTCGGCAGTTTTCGGATCTGACAAAGCCTTTTGAAGCATCATAGCCTCGTTTTGTGGCATACCCTGAAGCGCTCTGTCATAAACTCCGCTTTCAAGCTGACCTTTCAGCACATCAGGAGTAGTGCCTAGCTTTCTTGAAGCCACTGCAAGAAGCGCCTGCATGGCTTTTGGATCCATAGAATTGAAGCTGTTTTTTGCGCTCATAAAAAATTCTCCTTTTTTCTATAGTATTTATAAATATTTATGTTATAATATTGCTTGTTATAACTGGTAAAGGGGTGTAACTATGAGAATAATCGTTTTTTCGGATACTCATGGAAATTATTCTGCAATGCACAAAATATTCAAGAGAAACGGCGACGCCGACCTGTTTATTTTTCTTGGTGACGGTGAACGTGACCTTGACAGCCTGAGAGTGCAGTATCTTGACAAAAAGATAGTAAACGTATCAGGAAACTGCGACTTTGCTTCGCTCACTCCCGAAAATGACATATACATGACCGATAACGGTATAAAGATATTTTTCACCCATGGCCACAAGTGGGGCGTGAAATACTCTACCGACAGACTTTTTTACAAAGCCAAGGAAATAGGCGCACAGATAGCACTTTTCGGACACACACACTGCCGCTACTATGCCTATGAGGAGGGTATCCACATTTTAAACCCCGGCAGTGCAGGTCAGCCGAGAGACGGCAAGCCTGCAAGCTATGCCTATATCGACATTACAAAGGACGGCGGCATATTCTGTAGTCACGTTGACCTATAATATGCTCAGGGCTTAGATCTTGTTAAACAAAAAGCGGACGAACACCTTTCATGTTCGCCCGCATTTTTATGCTAAAAATTATATGACTATCACCTTACCTCAGCAACCCCTCAAGTCTGCACTCAGGGCAGTTAACGCACGCCAAAGCCAGATGCTCGAACAGGTTTTCATGATATGAGCGTCTGTTGAAGCGAGAGCAAAACTCATCGAGATAAAGCTGAACATGCTTGCGTTCCATGCCATTATAAGTGCCCTCAACAAAGGCTTTTGCATTTGAAATTATGGTGTGCAGCCATTTCAGCATGTTCTTATCAGGTGCAAAAGTCTCGTAGCTATGAAAGTATTTTTCTGCCAATGGTTTGCGGAGCGAGCGGTAATTACCAGTTTCTACTCTCGAAAATTCTGCAATGTTTTTCTTTGCAAATTTGCCGATGGTCACTCCTCTTAAATCAAGCAAAACCTTCATTTTTACGTACTTTGGACACCATTTATCGTCTTTGAAACAGCGACCATGATCTTCATTTTTGAAGTACCTCGACCACGCTTTTTGCCATGATCTGACGTGCCGATATAGGTATCATATAGCTCAACAATGCCGTCAAGAAGATACTTATTTTCTCGATTTGACATAGCATTTCTTAGCCTTTGCAGAAGAAACCAAGCGGTTTTGTAGAACAATTTCAGCGTTTGCGACAGATACGAAGCCGAACAGCCACGCTTGTCATTTGCAAACAAAAACATTGCCCAAAGCCAGTATGTAAGCTTAAGATGAGTTTTATCCATAACAGTCCCGCTTGTCACAGAGGTCTGATGACGACAGCATTTGCACTGATATGTGTGACGCTTTTTGATGTGATAAAACTCTGTACAGCCACATTCTGGACAAACAAAACCTTGTGGGAAACGCAGTTCAAAGAGAAACTCACGGCATTTATCTTCCGTGTTGAATTTCCTCTGAAAATCTATGATGCCGAGCTTGCTTTTGTGGATTTTTTCTTTTAGACATAACGATTTTGCCTCACTTTTCGTTGTTATGCCTATATTATATCACACTATCTGTCCGTTTGTCTGGACTTTTGCTTGCTGAGGAAAAGTGATAGTCATATTGAGAAATTGAAGGAAACGATATTAAAACACGAAAAGGAGTTTCGTGTTTGTAAGGAATGGCAAGGTTGGAATGAAGAGAATGGGCTTTGGCATGAAATTACAAGAATTAATAACATTGCAACTAAAAATTATGGGGTGAGTATATTATGAATACAGACGAAATATCTAGTAAAGGTTCATCTTATCTAATATATATGCTAAAATAAAACTGAGCCAGTTAGTCCCAAAATGATAATAAAAAAGTGAGCCACAGATAATAAATATCCTGTATAATAAGAGAAAAGCTTGTATACAGGAGGAACAAGAAGTGGCAATAGCAATGGAAATATACGAAATGACAAGACTTGAAAATGTCAGCGAAAGTACTGTATGGCAGCTCGCTTCCTGTGATTTCATAAAGCAGCGTCAAAATATCGTTATGATCGGAACCCCCGGAAGTGGAAAGACGCATCTTTCGATCGCTTTGGGCATGAACGCTTGTGAAGCGGGGTATCGGGTAAAGTTCTACACAGCGGTCAATCTTGCTGCTGAGCTTGCAGAAGCTGTACATATGAACAGACTATCCAAGCTGGAAAAGGACTACAATACAAGGCGTTACCAGCTCAAGCTGAATTGTATGACACCGATGGAATACCATGAAACGTATGCTGCTTGACCGGATAGCGGTCGCTGTGGCAAGCACATTTCTCCGTTCGTCGCTACGCTCCTCACTCCAAAAGGAGCTTGCCAATTGCTAACAACAAAGCAGCCTGCACAAATTGCACAGACTGCTTTTGGTCAATACATGGAATATTTTTTTGTTTTTTTGCGCTGTCTACTTGACAGGGGGCGGGTCAAAACTCGGCTGTTCACTTACCTTATAAAATTACAACAATGGATTTCCGCTGAATACCGAAGAGACATTGAAAGCATTTCAAGTACTGATGTGCCAGTATTGCTCCACTTAAATAAGATTAAATCTCTTACAAATATCATGGTAAACTGGAATAGAAACTAATGGATGGTCTCCATAGTTTGGACTATATCCATCACGTTCAGGATATTCAAGGCTATCAAAAAACTTTTTTGAGGTTGCCTCATAGTTTTTAAAAAAGCTTGCTTGATTTACACTCCACTTTCTCAATGAATTCTTATGGAAGATAGAACCGGCTTCACGAAGCTTTGAACAAATGCCAGATATCCTAACTTCGTAGTAGTTACGATTTGGACTCGAGCCTTTCCAGTTTTTCTTTGGCGAAATATCGCCATTTGCTAACGCATATTGCTCTATTTCAATCACGACATCACTTGTACTGAACTCATAGTTGTTACTGTTCCTGCTAATAATTCTTTCTATAGCATTATAGACGTTAAGTGCTACTTGAATTTCTGTAGTCATTTTTATACCTCCAAATTACAAAACATAGATATTAGGACATGATCCCTTCAATGCTGATTCTCGAATACTTTTTCCTGAATAGTTTCCCAAAAAGTCTTGAGGAAGATTATCCGTTTTTGGGTTGCTTATGATTGCTACCGAAAGATGACGGCAATTACATATAACCGTGGCATCAGTGTATGCAAGCTTTTCCTCAATCGTTAGTTCTTTTCTAGGTTCAACACGTTTAACGTCAAACCTAGCTACAACTTTTCCCTTAACAAGCAGATAAAGCTGTTTTACTATTTTATTGCACCAACTGCTGCCTGTCAATGGATAACATATCTCTTTCGATTTCTGCACAGAACTAATAATGATATCGGCAATATCTGAACCTGTGTAGATCTTTGGTTCACCCATTCTTATTAAACCATCATCTAAAATAGTTATCTGAGTGAATTGCAACGGCTTTCCCGTCATTCTAGCGAGAATTGCCGGTTCTCGTTCTTGCTTCAAAATCTGGCTGTAAGAGTTGTTCACCTGTTTTCCGAGCGCTTCATCGTAATTGTCACTATCGACAGCATTTCTTATAGAAGGACTCATCGTTTTAAGATCATCCAAAATAAGCATAAATGCATCACCCCTCCTTTTATAAATATAATACAGATTAACTATTTAACCTATGCTTAGCTACTAACTCA
>OLWX01000035.1_pt1 | contig 74370 bp, 74 predicted proteins | sample 1673541 | NCBI WGS metagenome assembly OLWX01 (sample SAMEA103958114, study PRJEB25191) | human gut metagenome | reverse complement strand
CTGCGTTCAAACAGTGCCCGTGTTGGCTGCGATTTTGCAAAAAATCCTATGGAATTCTACTATTTCGTACCTCTATCTTTCTTTATGTTTTTATGAATACCTGAAGACATTCTCGTATAAAATTAAGTATTGTATGTTGAACGTTATCGGTTTTCAAATTTTTTAGTAACAGACAAATGTTTATTATAAATGCCCATACAGTAAAACATACACACTGTGTAGTGGTTTGAATAACGTAAATTATTTGAATATTATAAAAAGAGATCATGTGTTGGCAACCGTACGGACACGTCTGCACTTAGCGAGTGGATGGTCATTAGACCATTCAGGAGCTTAGTACAGCTACGTGGGAGTCCGAACACAAGTGGGTTGCAGACACATGATCTCTTTTTATAATATTCCACCAATAATTTTCGTCATTCAAATCACAATTTAATCATTGAGGCTTTTTGCTTCTTCAAATTCTTTCACCATAACATCGCTAGGTTCTTCTGTACATAAACTAACTACGATGATCAGAATAGAAGATACGATAAATGCTGGTAACAGGCAGTAGATTCCAAAAATTCCACCTAATTTTCCCAGAGTCACTGGCCATACAAGTGCAATGATACCTCCACTTAACATTCCAGCGATTGCTCCTTTTAAGTTTGTTCGTTTCCAGAATAATGCAAACAGTGTTAATGGGCCAAAGGCTCCACCGAATCCTGCCCATGCATTTTCTACTAATCCGAATACAGAGCTGTTTTCATCCATTGCGATAAAAACACCGATCAATGCGATCACGATCGTTGTGATCCTTGAAACTAACAGTACCTTTTCTTCAGACATTTCTTTCTTAAATAATCCTTGGAATAAGTTCTTTGATACGCAGGATGATGCAATTAAAAGCTGCGAATCAGATGTACTCATTGTTGCTGCAAGAATTCCTGATAAAATAACTCCTGCCATAAATAATGGAATCAGTCCTTTAAATAAATGTGTTGTCATGTAGATAAAGATTCTCTGATTTCCATTTCCAGCTAATTCTGCTACATTGGGATAAAGTGCTGCTCCTGTAAATCCGATACATACGGCTACACTTAAAGAAATCAATACCCAGATCATTGCGATATTTCTTGATTTCTTTACTTCCTGTGGGTCACGAATCGCCATGAATCTTACAAGGATATGTGGCATACCAAAGTATCCAAGTCCCCATGCAAGTCCGGATAAGATTGGGATCACACCCTGTGATACTGCACCTCCTGTTGCTGGGTCATGGTACTTCATAACATCAAAGAATCCTTCAATTGCCTGACCGTGTGCAATAACATTCGCTACTCCACCTGCATTCACAACTCCAACGATCAGTACGATCACAATGGCAAATGACATTAATAATCCCTGAATCAGGTCTGTTGTACTTGCTGCTAAGAATCCACCCATGGATGTATATAATACAATAACGATCGCACAGACGATCATACTCTTCTGATAATTTAATCCAAATACAGAGTTAAACAACGTTCCACACGCAGCAAATCCTGATGCTGTATATACTGTAAAGAAAATAAGGATCATAATTGCAGAAATACTGCTTAAGATTTTCTTATCATCTTTGAAACGGTTACTGAAAAAGTCTGGTACTGTGATCGCATTATCTGCTACTTCTGTATAATGACGTAATCTCTTTGCCACGATCTTCCAGTTTAAGTATGTACCAAGGATCAATCCGATTGCTGTCCATCCTGCCTGGCTGAATCCTGTTGCGTATGCAAGTCCAGGAAGTCCCATCAACAGCCAGCTACTCATATCAGATGCCTCTGCACTCATTGCAGTAACCCATGGTCCAAGTCCTCGTCCTCCAAGGAAATAGTCTTCGGATGTCTTTGTCTTCTTACTGTAAATGACACCAATCCAGATAACCATTGCCATATAGAGAACCATTGCGATCAATATTGGTAATTTCATATGATTTCTCCTCTTCTTTATGTGTATTTATCTTCATGATCAAAGTCTTATTTGACCTGAATTTTGACATGATTGTCTATTTTATCACATTCTTTGGATTGATTCAAGAAAAAGACAATTACTCGACACGCTCCGGCATGACAACAGCTGCCACAATATATAACAACAATCCTGTTCCTGTTGTGCATAATGCTGCTGTAAGGATTCGTACCAAAGTTGGATCTACCTCAAAATATTCTGCTAATCCTCCACATACACCAAATAAAAAACGGTCTTTTCTTGATTTATATAATGTTTTCTTCATTTCCTTTTCCTCCATCTATCTGTTACTTTGTTTTACAATATTGTATTATCGAAATCAATCGTAAGATCTCCACTTCCACAATCTATATTAATCCATCTTAATGCATTGATATTTCGTTTTTTTAGATCATCTTCGAAAAGTATATCTCCAATCTTAACATCTCCACTTCCACAATCTATATTATAGTTATAATCTTTTTCTGTTCCTGCCATTGTCAATGTGACATCTCCAGAACCCAGATCAATCTCTGTCTTTGATGTTGTGATCGTTGTCAGATCAATATCTCCACTTCCACAGTCTATGTCAAGTTCGTCTGTGATATTCAAAGAATCTGACGCAATGTCTCCACTGCCACAATCCATGGAAACTTTCTCAAAGGTAACTCCTTTGGGCAGAATAACTGTGATCTCATCGTTTGATTGAAACCAAAATAATTTAAAATGTCTGCTCTTCTGCTTGATTTCAATCTCTCCATCTGACTTTAATATCACTGGCTCCCAGCTTCCTTTTTTCTTTATGATCAGACGATCCTGATTCCCATTTTGTAGCTTCACATCTCCACTTCCAATATCAATATTTAATTTCCGGATCTGATCTGCTCTTATATTTCGTTCCTCTGTCTGTAATTTGCCGCTTGTCTTTCCTTCTGTATAATTTCGGATCTGTCTTGGATCTGCACCCATAACAAATGCTGCTATGATGCATCCGATCCCTGCAACAGCTGTTACTGATATTAATATCATGCATACTTTCTTAAACGTCTTCAAACTTATTCACATCCTCTCCCAAAATTTCTGTTCCAAAATTCACGGATCTTTGCAATGATCCATGGAATGGCAGTTGCACAGATCCATACAAGGAACCATAATAACAAAATTCCACCAGCGATCATCAGAAAACCGCCGCCCATCAACAATAAACCATATGGAACTGTCGTAAACATCTTATAAATTCCAGCGCCAACCAACCCAAGTCCTCCAAACAACAATCCTGCACAACTGCCAAAAATTCCTCCTGCAATTCCAATCACAATGCCAAAAATACCAGGAATCAGCCAGCTTCCCACAAAGACAAGAATTAAGATCATCAAAATGATATTCCGGTTTCTTCTTCCCTTCATATGCCATCTGCTGCCCTGTTTGGCTTCCTTTTGTGAGTCTTTTCTACTCATCTGTTGGTAATCTTCGTAAGTTTCCTGTCTATATCCTTCTTCTGTATACTCACTGCTTGCCTGATTTTCCTGTACAGAATCACGGATCATCTTCGCGATCTTCTCTGGGGAACCAAGTTCCTTGATCACCTGTTCTTCTTTCTCTTCTCCTGCTTCCTCAAAATAATCTTCATAATATGCGATCGCATCTTCAATTTCTTCTTCTGGAAGATCTTTTAGTAAAAAAGATAATCTCTTTAAGTACTCCTCCCGGTTCATACTCTCTCTCCTCCTTCAAAAATTCCAGATATTCTCTGGGAATATTGTTTCCATTCTTCTTTATATAACGAAAGCTGTGCTATTCCCACAGATGTGATCTTATAATATCTGCGGTTCCTACCGCCGTATTGCTTATCATAAACTTCCAAGCAGCCATCCTTCTTAAGTCTCCTTAATACTGGATATAATGTAGATTCTGATACTTCTAACACTTCTCTTACATCCTGTGTAATCTTATATCCATACGTGCCTTCTTGTTCTCTTGATACGACAGCCAGAACTACCGCATCTAACAGCGCAGCTCCTGTATTAAAAACCATTGGCATCCTCCTTACTCATATTATATGCCATATAATATTATATTTTTCATATTATGTCAACTCGCTGTAGATTTCTTATATAGCGTAATTTACATGAAAAGAAATCTGCTGTAACTAAAAAGAGACCATCACATATCTCTATGCAATGATCTCTGTAATATTTATTTTAAAACTGTTTTGAGCTGATTGACCGCTTTGGCACTTGTCTTGCTCTTTAGATCCTGATAATCAAAAAATGCAAATCCATCCACATGTTTCTTTCTTGCATACTGGACCTGTTTCTTCAAGACTTTGGTATCACGCTTCCATTCTTTTCGTTCTGCACGATTCTGGCCAACATTATGTCCCGCACGATATACTGCGATTCCAATATAAAGTTTAACTTTCTTACTCTTTGCTGCCTTGATCCAACGATCTGTGACTTTATTAAATTTTGCAGTTGGATGTTTAAATCCCCAGTATACCTGTGGGCAGATATAATCAACATACTCTGTAGAATTTAGCCATTTATAGATATCTACATAATATGAATATTTACTTGTCAGATTGTCAATATTTCCTGCTGGACTGATACCATATGTTACATTTGGATCTACACTTTTTACTGCTTTTTTCATCTGTTTTACAAGAGTATTTACCTGTGCACGACGGTAAGTATAGATACTTTTCTTTTTCTTCTTATAAGAAGATTTCTTATATTCTTTTGCATCAAATGCCTTTTTGACATTACGTTTTGTAAAAGATGGATAGAAATAATCATCCATATGAATTCCATCGACATCATAATTTTGTACGATTTCTTTCACTCCGTTTGTGATCAGTGTTCTGACCGCTTTCTTAGATGGGTTGTAATACAAACTTCCACCATAAGATAATACATTTCTTCTTGTAGACTTCTTGGCATGCCATTTTCTTGCCTGATTATTCTTTGCAAGTTTCTTATAATTCGTAGAACCTGTTGTTACACGATATGGATTTACCCATGCCTCGATCTTCATGTCATTGTCATGTGCAACTTCTACCATGATCTTTAATGGATCAAATCCTGGATTTCTTCCCTGTTTTCCAGAAATATATTTGGACCAAGGGAAATACTTTGACTTATAAATGGCATCTCCAAATGGTCTTACTTGCACGATCACGCGATTCATTCCAAGACTCTTTCCTTTTTTGACAACACCTGTAAAGTAGGTACGGAAATTTGCTGCCGTTCTCTTTTTATATTTTGCACGATAAGAGTCATAATCGTAGAAAGAAAACCAGAATGCTTTATATTCTCCCATAGACTGTGTCTCTTCCTGCTGTTCCGTTGTAGTTTCTGTTGTCGCTTCTGAAGCTGTTGTTGCTTCTGCCGTTGTTCCCTGTGCCGGATCATTTCCATCTCTTGCTGCTGCCAATACCATATGGCTGCATAAATTCACAAACATTGCACTGACAACCAATAATGCGATCCATTGTATCTTCCCTAATTTTAAATGTTTCATATTTCCCTCCGATGTATCTTCTGTCTGCTGTTTTACTTTATTAAATCCATTCAAAATGTTCACATGCTTTCTTAATACCGTCATTGACATTTGTATCGGTCACATAACTTGCCATATCTTTTAAATCCTGGCATCCATTTCCCATAGCAATGGAAAACCAGTCTTTACAGAACATATCCATATCATTGTAATCGTCCCCGAATACAACCACATTTTTAATATCTGCGCCAAGATATTCCATCATCTTCACAATACCACCACGTTTATTATCTGGCTGGAACATTAAATATTCTGGTTCAAATCTCAAATGCCCGATCAACTCTTTCTTTGTAAGTTTCTCTTCTTCCTCTTTTGGAATAGCTACATAAATCTTGTAAATCGCGTCGACACTGTCAATATCTAACATATCATCGATGATATATCTGGTTGGTTCTTTTCTCTTTCCAACCTGTCTTAGAAATTTATCGTCTGTCATATAGACATCTTTCGTATCATCAAGAGCTACACACCATCCATACCCTAATTCTTCTGACTGATGAATGATCTGTAAACACCCTTCTTTATCCAAAGGAATATTTTCCACTAATTCATTGTTGATCACACAGCCATTGCCTCCACAACAGACCATATTTTTAAAGCCATTGGCTTCTGTGAATTTACGTGCTTTGTAATGTGCTCTTCCAGTTGCGATCGCAACAAAATGCCCATTTGCTTCTAAACGGTCTAACGCCTCTCTGGCACTTGGCACGATCTTCCCTGTCGATCTATCTGTCAATGTTCCGTCAATATCAAAAAAGAAATATTTCTTTTCCATTGTTATCTACTCCTTATAAACTCTTATCATAGCATTTTATTTATTGCAATGAATTTAACTGTTCATAAAATGTTGGATAAGACACATCCACACATTCTGAATCTTCGATCACAGTTTCTCCTTCTGCATTGATTCCTGCAATCGAAAATGTCATAGCGATTCGATGGTCGTATTTACAATTGATGCTTGCTCCATGTAATGGATTACCGCCTTTGATGATCATTCCATCGTCTGTCGCTGTCGCATCAACACCCATTTTCACAAGATTATCAACCGTTAATGCGATTCGATCAGACTCTTTTACCTTCAACTCTGCCGCGTCTTTGATCACTGTCTCACCTTCTGCAAATGCTGCTAACAGTGCAATAACTGGAATCTCATCGATCAATGTTGGAATGACTTCTCCACCAATCACCGTTCCTTTTAATTTGCTTGTCTTTACAACGATATCTGCTGTTGGCTCTCCCCCATTATCGATTACATTTTCTAATGTAACATCAGCTCCCATATCTTTACATACACGCAGGATTCCATCTCTTGTTGGATTGATTCCAACATTTTTTAAACGGATACATGAATTTGGTGTGATCAATCCTGCTACGATAAAGAAAGTTGCTGAAGAAATATCTCCTGGAACCACGATATCTGTTGCGATCATCTCTTCTGGAGGTGTGATCGTCGCTGTTGTATCATGTGATTCTACTTTCACTCCAAAAGAACGAAGCATTAATTCTGTATGATTTCTTGATAATGCTGGTTCTGTCACACTTGTCTTGCCATCTGCATATAATCCTGCTAATAACACACAGGATTTTACTTGTGCAGATGCAACTGGAGAATCATAATGTGTTGCATTTAATTTTGTTCCTTCAATCTTCAATGGTGCACATCCATTCCCATTCACACTTGTGATCTTTGCACCCATCTGTTCTAATGGTTTGATGATCCTTCCCATTGGACGTTTATTTAAAGATGCATCTCCAGATAATACAGTTTCAAAATCCTGACCTGCCAGGATTCCTGAGATCAATCTTGTTGTTGTTCCGCTATTTCCTACATCTAATGTCTCACTTGGTGCCTTTAAGCCATGAAGTCCATTTCCATGGACTGTAACGTTTGTTCCATCCTGTTCGATCAAAACACCCATCTTACGAAAACAATCGATCGTTGACAGGCAGTCTGCTCCTGATAAGAAATTGCTGATATGTGTTGTTCCTTTTGCTAAAGATCCAAACATAACTGCTCTATGACTGATTGATTTGTCTCCCGGAATTGATAATTCTCCTCTAAGTCCCGCACTTTTTGTTAATTTCATGTTTTTATTTCCTCTCGTATACTGTGTAGTTTTTATCTCTTAAGATTTTTGTCGCCTTCTTTGCTGATTCATCATCATATAACATGATCTTTAAAACACCTTCTTCGAATTCACGGTTGTGAATGATTCCAATATTCTTGATACTTACATGATTCAAAGCAAGCAAGGTTGTCGTTGTTGCGATCGTTCCTGGTTCATCTGGAATATCAATAAAGATCTCGTAAGATTTCTGGATCAGACCAACCGCACTGTCTGGCACAGAATCTCTATATTCTCCTGCCTGTTTAAAATAATTATTCAAATATTCTCTGTCTTCCATATCAAGTGCTGCGATCACATAGCCTAAATGATTCTGTGCTTTTTGCAATAATTCTTTGATATTCTTCTTATTTGATAAAGAAATCTGTTCCCATACGACTGGAGATGAAGATGCGATTCTTGTGATATCTTTAAAACCACCTGCAGCTAACTGTTTTAAGATTCCATCATCTGTATCCATATTACTTACGATATGTACCAGTTCTGCTGCCATGATATGTGGTACATGACTGATCGCTGCAGTATAGGCATCATGCTGCTTATAATCCAGAATGATCGTTAATGCTCCTAATTCTTCAATGAAGTTTGTAAACTCTTTCACTCTTTGTTCGCTGACTTTCTTCGTTGGCGTGATAAAATAGTAAGCATTCTCAACTAATCTGTCAGAACTGAAAGAAAAACCTGCCTTCTCTGATCCTACCATCGGATGTCCTCCGATAAAGTATTCTTCCATTCCTAATTCTTCAATCTTTAAGTGAATCTCTTCCTTTACACTTCCTACATCTGTTAAAATACAATTTTCATTAATCGATCCTTTCAGATCTTTTAGATACATTACATTATATTGAACCGGTGCACACAAAAATACATAGTTGCATTCCGCAAAATCTGTTTTGCAGTCTGTAGCAATTGAATCAATGATTCCATCCTCCAATGCACTTTTGATCGTATCCGGGTTTTCATCCATTCCAATGAGTGTATAGTTTGGAAAAACTCTTCTTATTCCCTTCGCAATGGATCCACCGATCAATCCTAAACCGATAAATCCGATCGTAAAATTGCTGTCTGTCATTGTTTTACTCTCCTTTTTTCTTGCGGTGATCGCAAAATCTTCTCATTCTTTGATCACACTTAGTTTTTATTTTAACTTCCTGTATTTAAAAAGTCAACACTGACACGCTTTAAAGTGACAAAGTATTTTCTTCTCTATTTTCTTGGATTTCCTACTTGAATACCAAAAAAAAATGCTTTATGATTATCTTAACAATTATTTTACACTAACTTATTTTAATAAAGGAGTTTTCCAATGTTTGAAAAAGCCGTTATCTACGCAACAAATGCCCACAACGGTCAGACAAGAAAAGGCACCAATCTTCCTTTTATCATCCACCCTATGGAAGTTGCTGCCATCGTTGCCGCTATGACTCTCGATCAGGATATGCTTTGTGCCGCTGTCCTTCATGATGTTGTTGAAGATTGTGACGGAATCTCGATAGAGGACATCCGTCGTGAATTCGGTGATATCGTTGCTTCTTATGTCTATCAGGAAAGTGAAGATAAGAGTAAGACATGGGTTGAGAGAAAAGGCCATACGATCGATTTCTTAAAGAACCGTGCATCCCGCAACGCTAAGATCATCGCCCTTGGTGACAAGCTTGCTAACATCCGTGCACTTTATCGGGATTATAACATCCTTGGCGAAGAGTTATGGGAGAGATTCAATATGAAGGATAAGAAGATGCAGAGTTGGTATTATCGTGGAATGATCGAAGGTTTTGCTGATCTTTCAGAATTTCATGAGTATGAGGAATACTGTCAACTTGTAAATGAAGTTTTCCCTGAAGAGTAACACAAAAGAAAAAAAGACTGATTTCGCAAACATTGTTAAATGTTTGTAAAATCAGTCTTTTTATCAGATTCTGAACTCTTTTGCCATCAAGATCGTTGCGATCGCTAGCAAAATACTACAGATAAAGATAGAACTTCCTCCTGCACGACCGGTTAAAAATCCTCCGATCACTGCTCCAATAATGAAAAAAGTAATAATTCCATAATATCGTAAACTTTTTTGTTTTAATGTCTTATCTCCTGTTTTAAAGTACTGGCACAGTGCTTCTGTTCCACTTCTTAAATTACCAGTACACATCGTACTGGCAAATGGATGCCCATGAACCCTTCGAAATGTTTCCACCTGCATAGAACATACAAAAGAAATCAGTACATTCGCCACAACATCATATTGTCCCAGTGGAATAAATCCAACAACCGTTATCAGCACAAACTCAAGTGCCACAATTCTCTGTCTCCAATGAATCTTATGTTCTTCCTTATAAAAATGCTTTATGATCTCAACAAGAATTACGCCCACAGCAAATGCAAGAATTGGAACAAAATAGTAAAATGCCTGTGTAAAATCCCGCTTTTGAAGATTCACACCAAACAATACGATATTTCCTGTCTGTGCATTTGCAAATACATGTCCACGCATTAAATAACTGTAGGAATCAAGAAAGCCTCCTACGATTGCAAGAATTGCTGTTAAGAAAAAACTCTCTGACATCTGCAAATGTTTTTCTTCCATTAAATCTGCACTTCCTTTCCAAGCTCATAAAAAGATCCCATCAGTGTGATCATATCATCTAAATCTTTGCATCCGGCAGTTTCGTATGTTGAATGCATGGATAGCTGTGGAAGTCCGATATCTGCTGCCTTGATCGACACCTGTCCAGTCAGGATATTACCAAGTGTCGAACCGCCTAACATATCCGAACGGTTAAAGAATACCTGACACTTAATCTTTTCTTTTTTACACAGATATTTTACGAGTGCCGCTGAATTCGCATCGGTTGTATATTTTTGTGATGCATTGTATTTTAGTACAATTCCTTCATTGATATACGAACGGTTCGTAGGGTCTGTCTTATCCTGATAGTTCGGATGAACTGCATGAGCGTTATCTGCAGATAACATAAAGCTGTCTGCCACCGCCATATAATATTCTTCTTCATTTTTTCCACAAAGATAACTGATCCTTTTTAATACCTCTGGGAAAAATGTTGATCCAGCCCCCTGTTTTGTACCGCTTCCGACTTCTTCATTATCAAAGAGCGCACACACTGTGACATAATCTTTGGAAAGCTTTGCATTTAACATTCCTTCGATGGATGAATATGCACATTCAAGGTCATCTAATTTTGGTGCTGCAACAAATTCTTCGTTGATTCCTAGTGTTGTTCCTCTCATTCGGTTATATAAAAACAGATCATAAGATAAGATATCTTCTTTCTCAACGCCTGATTCTTTGGCGATCATTTCCTCAAAACCATCTTTTGTAAGATTTCCTCCACATAATGGCAGGAGATCTTTTTGTGGATTTAACTGTTTTGATTCATTTGAAGATCTTGACATATGAATTGCAAGATTTGGAATGATCATAAGATCTCTGTCAATATTGACCAACTGATCTTTGATCTGTCCGTTTTCTTCTATTATAATACGTCCCGCAACAGATAATGGACGATCAAACCATGTTTCCGGGATCATTCCTCCGTATCGTTCAATATTTAATTTCGTATAATGTTTCTCTACGGACATCTCAGGCTGTTCTTTGATACGGTATGTTGGAGAATCACTGTGGCTTGCCACGATGTGAAATCCTTGAAAATCCTTCTTTGGAAGATGGAATGCTATCATAGAACTTCCATTTCGTTCTACAAAGTAACTTTTTCCTTCTTCTAAATTCCAATGTTCTTTTTCTTCTAACTGTATAAAACCATGTTCCAAGAACTGTTTTTTTGCATTTTCAATCACATGAAAACAACTTGGACTGTGATCGATAAACTGAATTAAATTTTTGACACTGTTTTCCATTTTTTAATTCCTCCAAGGCAAAAATTTTTCTAACGCTATTCTATCACAATTGTATACAAAAAGAAAGAAAAGCACTTATATCAATTTGATATGTTTGTAATATGATTTTACTCATTTTCTTATTTTTTTGTAAAAATAACAGGCTTTTTCCAAGTTTTTGGATATACTAAAATCAACTTAACAATATGCGAAACAAAAAGGAGATTTTATAATGAATGCATATCCATATATCAAAAATATTGACCACGAAAAAGTACTCAAAATTGCTGACCAGGTCAATGCAGATGCTGATCAAGTTGTAAGCAAGACTTTAGCACAAAATGACTTTGTCAGTGTTACACTCTTTGCTTTTTCCAAAGGAGAAGATATTTCTACTCATGACTCGATCGGAGATGCAATGGTAACTGTCATTGAAGGCTGCGGAAAATTTATTGTAGATGACAAAGAATATATCGTAAATCAAGGGGAATCTCTTGTCATGCCTGCAAAGAAACCACACTCTGTTCATGCAGTAGAAGCATTTAAGATGATGTTAGTTGTCGTCTTCCCATTAGAACAGGATTAATCTATGGAACATAACTTATCAAACAGAGATGAACTTCTAGGTTGTATCATCGGACTATCCAGAGTCTGCTCCATGCATCAGAAATCTGATCGCACAGACTTACTGATCCTGCAAGGATTGATCGACTCCTCTGATATGAACTTATCTGATGGTACGATCCAGAACACTACATTTCTTATTAAATCCGAAAAATCAAAAATCGCCCCAATGTGCGAAACCTGTGCCGCACGTTGGGGCAAGACTTGGATATAAGCCAATTATCTTTGGTATTGAACGAATCCCTATATAACTTCAATGTGTAATTTTTCGATACTATCTTTTAATTCCTTTGATATTTTATCATCCGTGATAATCACATCAAACTCTTCAATCTTGGCAAATGAACAAACTGTTTTCGTTCCAATCTTACTGCTATCACAGAGTAAATATCTCTGATTCCCAATCTTCATCATTTCACGTTTGATTTCTGCATTGTCAAGATTTGGAGTTGTTGCTCCCTTTTGTAAAGAAAGGGCATTTGTTGTCATAAACACCTTATCAACAGATAATTCTTCTAGTGCTCTGATTCCCATACCTCCAACGGTACACTCAAATGATGTTCGAACTCTTCCACCTAATAAAATTAAATGAATTTCTGAATATTTTTGCAATTTTAATGCGATCTGCAGATCATTTGTAATTACTGTAAGATTATGAATATCTTTCAATAACTCTGCAAGATCTAATGCTGTCGTTCCACTATCTAAAAGAATTGTATCTCCATCTTCAATCTGAGCTCGTGCTTTCTTTGCAATACATTCTTTCTCTTCTTTATTTTTTTCTCGTCTTGATGATATCGAATCCTCTCCATAAACTGGATCTTCTTTTAAGATCGCACCTCCATGTGTTCTTGAAAGCAAACCTTTTTGCTCTAATTCAGTCAGATCAATTCGTATTGTTGTTCCACTGACTCCAAATTTCTTGATCAATTCTGTATTGCTTACACGCTTATTAACTTTAAGCATTTCTAAAATCTTTTCTTGTCTTTCTTCTGCAAACATGTATGACAACTTCCTCCTTCATCTGACTCATTTATTTATTCAAATTTTAACATATTCTATCTAAAACTTCTATGAAATAAATATTTTTTCAAAAAAGATATGCTCTTACAAATTTATGCATGAACATATCTTTTAAATCAAAATCACTACTATCTTGTCTCTTTTATTTTTTCTATGATTGCATCGTATTGTTCTCCCTCAAGGAAATTTTCTACAGAATAATGAATCGCATTTGGTCTGACAGCTATTGCACGATCTGTTAGAGATTTATGTGTAACTACAATGTCTACATCTTCTGGTAAAGATGGAATTGATACATTTTTTACTTCAATATCATCAAATCCAGCTTCTTTCATTTTCTTTCTAAGAATAGATGCTCCCATAGCACTAGATCCCATTCCTGCATCACATGCCACATATACTTTTTTAATTACTTTTCCAGATAAATCTATGATCGTTTCTTTCTTTTCTTCTTGTTTTCCTTCAGCTTTCATTGCATCTTTCTTTTCTAATGCATTATCATAATCATCCCCACCTTTAGATAATTTCAAAATGATTGATCCAACTGCAAATGATACTGCTGTTGACAATAACATTCCTGCAATGATCGGAAGATAATCTGATTTTGGTGCAACTGCAAGCACTGAGAAATAACTTCCAGGAGAAGCTGTAGCTACTAAACCACAGTTAAAAAATTCAAATACAAAGTTTCCTGATACGGCTCCACAAATTGATGCAATTATCATCTGTGGTTTCATTAAGATAAATGGAAAATATGGTTCATGAATTCCACCAAATGCATGAATGATCGCTACTCCTGGTGCTGTTCTCTTTGCTGTTCCTGTTCCAAAGAATGTATATGCTAATAATACTCCAACACCTGGTCCTGGGTTTGGCTCTAAAATAAATAGAATTGATTTTCCAGCTTTGGCAGCCTGTGTAATTCCAATTGGTGATAAAATTCCATGATTGATTGCATTATTTAAGAATAATACTTTCGCTGGTTCAATAAAAATACTTGCAAATGGAATTAGTTTATGTGCAATGATCCAACTCACTCCACCTGACAATACAACATTAATTGCCTGAACAAATGGTCCGATTGCATAATAAGCAGCTAATACAAGAAATATTCCAAGAATTCCCATAGAAAAGTTATTTACAATCATTTCAAATCCAGGTTTAATCTTTCCTTCAAATAACTTATCTACCTGTTTCATACATAATGCTGCCACCGGTCCCATGATCATAGCTCCCATAAACATAGGGATGTCTGCTCCTACGATCACGCCCATGGTCGCTGCTGCCCCAATAACACCGCCTCGATCTCCGTAAAAATTCTTACCTCCCGTATATCCGATCAAAATTGGAAGTAAGTAAGAAAGCATTGGACTAATCAATTTTGCAATATGTGCATTCGGATGCCATCCTGTCTGAAGAAAAATTGCAGTGATCAATCCCCATGTAATAAATGCTCCGATATTTGGCATGACCATACCACTTAAAACACCACCAAATTTTTGGATTTTAGCTCTAAACCCTGTATTATTATTTTCCATAGCCGTTCCTCCTATAGTTTTTTAATCTTCTTCTCCTTTAATGATTCATTTCCGATGCGTACAATCCTTACTGCCATTTTCCCATCATGCCCTGTTGCTTTTACTTCTGTATTATCAAGAATTGCTCTTACAAATGCCGTATCTTCCGCAACATAGGCATCTTTAAATAAATATGTCCAACTATGCATGGTTGGTCGTTTGACATTATGGTTCTTTGTACAAGTTAATACTTTCTTTTCATGAACATCTCCAAGACAGATCACTCCTTCTGTCCCAAGGATTTCAACCCGTGCATCATATCCATATTGCACATACTGTGCTCCCTCTACCACACCTTGCATTCCATTTTCGAATTCTACACTCATGATTACATTATCATAAAAATCTGGGTATTTTTCTGCGATTTCTTTATTTCTATAATTTCCACCAATTGCATATAAACTACTAATTTCACTTCCACTAAACCATCGAACTGTATCAATATCATGACTGCAAACTTCCCCAAGTGGCCCATTACTGATTGAAATATCATACATCCATTCTTTTGGTTTACTTGGTCCTCTAGTATGAGATTTTACTGAGACAACTTCTCCGATTTCACCTACCTCTATCATCTTCTTAGCCTCTTGAAAGCTCTCATCGAATCTTCTCATAAAACCAATCTGTAATTTTACATGATTCTTCTCTGCAGCCTCAATCATCTCATCACATTCTTCTTCATTCATTGCCATTGGTTTCTCGCAAAAGATGTGTTTTCCTGCATTTGCAGCTGCTACTGTGATCTCTTTATGAAATTTTGTAGGACATGCTATAATCACCGCATCAATATCTTCATTTTTCATAACGTTAAGATATTCTTTGTAAAAAAGATCTATTCCCAACTCTTTTGCTGCATTCTCTGCCACATCACCTACAGGATCACAAACTGCGATGATCTTACCTCCTGGTACACTTCCTGCAAAATTATGCCCATGTATCATACCTGCACGACCCGAACCAATCAGACAAACCTTTACTTCATCCTTCATGTAGAACCATCTCCTTTTTTATTTTTGATTATTATATTCTTCAACAATTGCTACTCCTGCACTTGTTCCTAATCTCTCTGCCCCTGCCTCGATCATGGCCAATGCTGTTTTTAAATCTCTGATTCCACCTGCTGCTTTTACTTTTACTTCATCTCCTACCACAGACTTCATTAATTTAACATCTTCCACTGTAGCTCCACCTGTTCCAAATCCGGTAGATGTCTTAATAAAATCTGGTTTAACTTCTTTCGCAATTTCTGCAACTTTTCTCTTTTCATCATCTGTTAAATAGCAATTCTCAAAGATAACTTTTGAAGTTTTTCCAGCTTCTCTGCAGATCTTTACGATTTCTTCCATTTCTTTTTTTATGTAATCATAATTTTTATTCTTTAACTCTGCCACATTGATCACATAATCGATTTCATCTGCCCCTTTTTCAATCGCATCTTTTGTTTCAAAAATCTTACATTCCAAAGTTGTCTGACCTAAAGGAAAACCAATCGCTGCCCCTACATGAACCGGACTTCCCTCAAGTTTTTTCTTACATCTTACCGTCTGAGCGGGGTTGATCGCCACCATTTTAAAATTATACTTCTTCGCCTCATCACATAACTTTTCAAATGCAGCATCATCTGCAAATGCTTTCAAATTTGTATGATCTATCATGTTTGCTAACTGTTCTACTGTAACCATTTCCTTTACCTTCGCTTTCATTTATTTTCATTTACTGTTGTTTATGCCGTTATATTACATCATTTTATTTCACTTGTCAACCATTTATTGAAACTTTTCAAAACTAAATAAATCTAAATGCAATCATACAAAAGAAAATAAATTTCAAAAATGGCATCCAGCACCCTACAGCAGCCATAATTTAAAAGTGTAGATACAAAAAATGCAAGGTAGTTTATGATCCGCTCTCGCTCAGATGAATTACGTAGCGGTACTAAGCTCTTGAATAATCGTTCAATCATCCAATCGCTAAGTGCCGACGTATTCATATGGTCATAAACTACCTTGCATTTTTTGTATCTACACTTTTAAATTATGCCAAAACTTTTCCTTCCGGAAATGCAGCTCTAAACACAAAGCGCACAACTGGTCCTGCAATGATCAACTGATAAGGAAGTGCCATTACAAAGTTCTTTGGAATATTTGTAAGCCACATTATCAGTAAGTTTGAGAAATTCCCCATCTCGATACTAACTTCGACTGCTCCATAAAGTGACATAATGATCACCATAGGTACAACCATACAGCAAGATACTGAAATAACTTTTCTTAAAACAGAGCTGTCTGGTTTTACAAGATACTTAAACGCAAATCCTTTTGCGATCTTAGATACAAAGAACCAGTCGCAGCACATTGCAAAAATATATGCGATCGGGAACCCTAACCATCCGGCTTTGATGGATTCCATTGATAATCCTCCCATATGTAATGATACGTTGTATATGCTCATCCAAAATACCATCATAAAACACATGATGAATGTATAGATAAGACTTTCTCTTTTATTCTGTGGCATTTTCTTTTCTCCTCTTCTTGTTGTGATAAATTGTTGCTTTTCTTCAAGAAATAAGGCAAAAAAATAGTAGAGACCCTCAACCAAACTCGTTGCGGATCTCCACTTTCTATTGTGTGCAATCTTCACTGCGTTCTTTCCTGCTTATTTCTTGTCAATGCATTATTATACACACTTTTTATGTCTTGTATAAGCACTTTTTTTAATTTCGTCACATTCTTTAATTTAATTATTATACATACCATATTTTTGTGCATTTTCTACAATAAAATATGTTAAAATATAATCAGAAACAATTAGCTTTCATAATTTTAAGGAGGGATTTTCTTATGAAAAGAAATGTATACAGGATTTTAGGTTGTTTTCTTTTTGCTTTTACATTATGCATTATGACACCATCATTTGCAAAAGCTTCTGTTAAAAACATACCTCAAACAAAAACTTCTGGAACTTATACTGGTAATGTTGACATCACTGGAGACGAAAATGCTGATTCTGTGATCATCCGTACAACACCCGATCAAGAAGGCTGGTACATCAACCGTTTTACGATCTATCTAAATGGAAAAAGGAGCATAGAAATATCTCTCCGTGATCACGACTGTTATTACCTCACTGTAAAATATGCAAAAATGAGCAAACAACATACATTTATCCAGATCATTGGCCGTGGTGAAAATGACTACGTTACTTATAATGAAATCTTTACTTATAACAAAAACTCCAACCAATTTCGTGTTGTAAAATCTTTTAATGACCGCTTATCTTACGCTGAAGAAATCGTTACTGCCAACAAAAAAGGGATTACCGTTAAACATCGTGTACAACCTATGGAAACCGGATGGATCAATTGGACACTGCCTTTTAAATACAGTAAGCAAAAATTCATTAGAACTGCATCTTATACAAAAACGGTACGAAGCGAACTTGGACAAAACAGGAAAGATAAATATTCAAGATATTTTGCAAAAAACAAGTTTATCACTGCCAAAAAAGTAACTTTTTATAAAAAAACTGGCCGCAAAAAAGTTGCTTTTCGTGTACCAAAAGGGAAAGCCGTAACTTTAAAGAAATTAATTTATTCTAAGAAAAAGATTTATCTACAGTTTAAATACGGGAAGAAATATGGCTACCTTCGTGTAAATCGGGCAAATTATAACTTTGAAAAACCACTTTTTCAGAATGTTAATTCACGATTAGCTGGCTGATCATTTTCAATACCAACCAAAATTCTCTAGTCTGGAACTCATCTTCTGAAAAACTTTATGCTGTGTATCAAAATCGAATACACAGCATATTTTTCTATTTTTATAAGAATTCTTTCCCTTCTTCCACCTGTTTTAACATACTCTCCAGTAATTTCTTTGCATCTGCAACCACACCATAATCACTGTATGCAAAGATCGCAGCCCTCGGATTATTATTGACTGAAATGATACAATCTGCATCAATTCCTGTCATATGCTGAATTGCCCCGGCAATACCGAATGCAAGATAGAGTTTCGGTTTTACGGAGATTCCTGACTGTCCTACCTGCTGTGTTGGAAGCATCCATCCTGCATCTACACACGGTCTTGTACATGCAACTTCCCCTCCGATCTTCTCTGCAAGTCTCTCAAGAAGCGCAAATCCTTCTTCTCCTTTCATCCCACGGCCACCAGAAACTATGATCCTTGCTGTATCCAGATGAACTTCTTTTCCACTTTTTCCTGCCGCTCCATGATAGATCAGATTTTGTTGTTCTTCCTTCAGACATTCTGGATGCACATATAACATCTCACCTTGTTTGTCTTCCTTGTATTCTGCTTTTCCCATCACTCCTGTACGGATCGTGATCACCGATGTCAAGGATGGATCGATCAAAAAGTCTGCCATATTTTTTCCATCGAATGCCGGTCTTGTGATGATAAGTTGTTCCTGTTTCTCATCGTATGTAAGTTTCGATGCATCACAGACTAATTCTGTATCAAATGCATAAGCTGTCTTTCCTGCAAGGACTCTTCCTGATGCCGTTCCTCCGATCAGAATCACTTTCGGATCCTTTTCTTTTAAAACTTCTATGACCGCATCATGATGCAGCTGCATATGTCCTTCTATTAATTTTTCATCTTCGATACAAAGAATTTCATCAACTCCGTAATTGTAAAGCTTCTTTGCCTCTTCTTTGATCCCACATCCTGATAGAATAACTGACAATGAAAGATCTCTTTCCTTCGAAAGTTTTCCTGCTGCCCCGATCAATTCCAACGTCAGCGGCATGATCTCTCTCTTTTGAATCTCTCCAACAACAACGATTCCTTCTTTTTTCCCAAAATTCATATCCAAACACCTCCTAGATCACGCTCTTTTGCTTTAACAACTGAAGAATCTGTGCCGCCTTTTCTTCTTCATCTTTTCCACCGATCATAACAAGTTTTTGCTGTTTGCTGCTTTTGACTTCATATTTTCTAAGTTGCGTTACTTTTCTCTTGGTCACAGAAAGATTCAGGTCTTCATTCGTCAATATCTTTGTCTTATATGTTCCATCATATGTTTTCATGATATCTGGTACGGATGGAAAACGGTTCTTGTTCTTCTCTCTGATAGAAAGTATCATTGCTGGAGTTTTTGCTTCTACCTTATATGCCATTTGATCACCCATACATGTTGCGAAAACACTTCCATCTTTCATCTCTGTGATCTCGTCAGAATACGCGATCAATGGGATCTCCAACGCACAAGAGGTCATAGAAGCCATATGGGCACTGTCTCCATCAATTGCCTGCCGTCCGCATAAGACCAGATCATATGGGTCAAGCTTTTTGATCACCGCTGCGACGATCTTGGCTACCTGTGATACATCCATATCTGCGAATTGGGGATCACTGATCAGGAAGGCATCATCAATTCCATAAGTAAGCGTCTCTTTCATAACATCTTCTGCAGATAATGGTCCAAATCCGATCACGTCTACAGTTCCACCATAGCGATCTCTTAAATCCAGTGCTTCTTTTATTACGTTCTTATCACTGTCATTTAACTGATCCACATCCTGATATTCATCTTTGATCGAATCATCTGGAATTTGTTTTAAAATCACAACAAATCTCATTTCGTTTCTCCTTTTTTGTTTATTTTGTAAATATTTTGCACGATAATTATGTTTCAAATTGTAACATTTCAACAATTCTTCGTCAAGCGTTTTTACTTTCCACAAAAGGAGAAAAAAAGAGCCAAATACTACATTCAGCTCTTCTTTCTTCTATGATATATAAGGATTTATTTCTTTAATGTCTTCATCCATTCATCCATCTCAGCTCGATCTGCCATGGCTGCTAATGCACCTTCTTTTGTTGTTGTGTTCGCTGCATAAGCATTGGCAAAATCAAGGTAGTTTCTTAATGTGTCATCACTTACGGACTCCAAATCTTCTACTTCATCATTTAACAGACAGTATAGGAATGCTCCGATAAACGAATCTCCAGCACCTGTCGTATCTCGGACATCGATCTTATATCCAGAAGCTTCTACCATTCCATTTCTCGTATACACTTCTGCTCCGTCAGCTCCTTTTGTGTAGATAACGTATTTTGCACGATCAGCAAATAAACCGTCCAGAGCATCTTTGATATCTGTATGTCCTGTGATAAATTCCAGTTCTTCGTCAGAAATCTTGATGATATCTGCGTATTTTAAGAAATCATTGACTGTCTCTTTTAATTGATCAAGATCGTCCCATAATGAAAATCTTAAGTTTGGATCAAAAGATACTTTCACATTCTGCGCAATCGCCATATCGATCAGTTTCTTGTGAGCTTCTTTCATTGGAGATTCCACAAGGTCTACACTGCAAAAATGAATCATTCCACAATCGTTTAAGATATCTGCCGGGATATCTTCTACACTGTAGCGTAAATCTGCACTGTTTTTTCTATAAAATTTGAAATCACGATTTCCGTCAGAGGCAAGGGATACAAATGCTAAGGCTGTTTCCCCTTCTTTGTCTCTTGCAATATTAGAAGTGTCGATTCCTGCTTCATCTAATACTTCCACGATATAATCTCCAAATGGATCATCTCCAAGCTTTGTTAAAAATTTGGATGGAATACCAAGCTTCGTAACTGCCCCGACTACATTGGCAGGTGCTCCTCCCGCAACTCTTTTAAATGAAGGTACATCTTTTAGTCTCTGTCCCTTAACTTCTGGAATAAAATCGATCAGTGCTTCTCCGATCCCACATAATTTATTCTTCATGTCTTCCTCCTTCGATTTCAAATGATTTTAATGGATATACAGTCATTATACCAGAACATTCTCCATTAATCAGTAGTCTTCCATAATGATTGTAGATTCTTGTTGTAAAAACTTCTTCTCCATGATTCACAAAGATTTCTAAGGATGAAGTATCCGCAAAAATCTGAAGATGCTCTAATTTTTCTAATCTGACTTTTCTTGTTGATCTTCCACTTCCATAGACTCCAAGATTTAAGGTCAGGATATTGTCTTTATAGGAAAGAGTGATTCCTTCGCGCAGTGTCATTACCATTTCTCTGCATCGTTTAAAATCTACAACAGCTTCATAGATTGCATTTTGCATGATGATCGTCTGTCCATAACAAAATGTACAAACTGCTTTGTCCTCGCTTCGAAGTTGTTTTAATTCTTCGATTGGTTCCTGAATCAGTTTTCCATCTCTTACGGATAATTCTCTTGGGATCGTCAGTGCATGCTGCCATCCAGCTTCTTCGGTTGGATTCGTATAGTCTGCGTCTGGGATTCCCATCCATCCGATCAGAATCCTTCTTCCACTTTCATCCTCAAAAGTTTGTGGGGCATAGAAATCAAACCCACGGTCAAAAAGTTTGATATCTGTGATCTCATATTCATCGGTATCAAAATCATAGTCTAATTTCATTGCTGTGACCTGATGAACATTTTCGTAATCAATGCCTTGTGTTTCTACTCCCTGTGGGCAGCAGATGATGTATAACTGTCCGTCCATCTCAAACAGATCCGGACATTCCCACATATAACCAAACTTCTGTGGAGTTGTGATACGATTCTTGTATGTCCAGTTCTTAAGATCTGTAGATTCATATAGAAGGATCATACCCACACCTTCGACATCCCTTGCTCCAAGAACCATGTAATATTTCTCATTTTTCTTAAAGATTTTTGGATCACGCACATGGTTGCTCATGTCAGCCGGATAATCGTCGGTTGTCATTAACAATTCCTTTTTGGTAAACTCATATCCGTCTTTACTTGTAAATGTGATCGTATTACTTCCACGTCCACTGTTGATATAGTCATAATCATCTCTGTCAAAATATTTTAAATTTCCTGTGTAGAAATAGTGGATCGTATCATCTTCAATAAATGCAGAGCCGGAATAGACACCATGGGCATCAATGTCTTCATCTGGGAATACGACTGGTCCAAAATCTTCATAATGAATAAAATCTTTTGTCGTATAATGTCCCCATGTCTTTAACTCACCAGTTGGTTCAAATGGAGTGTACTGGTAGTAAATATGGTATGTCCCATTAAACTGGCATAAACCATTTGGATCATTTAACCATCCTGTCTTTGGCATTAAATGAAATTTTAATCGGTCTTGATCTGCTGCCACACGTTCTCTATAAGCTTCATTTTCTTTATACCATTTTTCATAATCCGCCTTATAGACTTTCTTGTATTTTTCAAACATCTGCCCTGGTTTCCTTTCCTTCTTCGAATAATGATTATTTTAAATTCATGATCTTCGTATTATTATCTGCATCCGCTGCTTCAACCACTTCGACTTCTTTTCCTTTCGCATCTGCAACTAAGAATATCGTCTGTGTCTTGTATCCTTTTTCTTTCACAAGATCCATGTCAAAAGATAATAATTTATCACCTTTCTTTACTTTGGCTCCTGTTTCTACGAAAGTCTCAAAACCTTCGCCATTCATCTTAACTGTATCGATTCCTGCATGGATCAGAAGTTCTACTCCTGAGTTTAATGTGATCCCCATTGCATGTTTTGTAGGGAAGATCAGACTGATTGTTCCATCGGCTGGTGCATATACGATGCCTTCGCTTGGGTTGATCGCTACACCTTCTCCCATTGCCTTACTTGCAAATGCTGGGTCTGCAGACTTTGCTACATCTAAAACTTCACCTTTCATTGGTGCATATAATTCATTTGTTTCTTCTGTTGTATCTGCTGGTTCCTGTACTTCGATTTCTTTTACTTCTTCTTTAACCGGAGTCTCTGCTTTGTGATCTTCTCCTTCGACGTTAAACTTCTTCCAGAAGACTGCAGTTAAAACTGCGGATACTCCCATGGATAAGAGCAGTCCGATCACGAAGTTTAAGTAATCTTTTGGAAGCATGGACAGGAATCCCGGAAGTCCTGCTGCTCCTAATGCCTGTGCCAAAACTCCTGTTGCTGCACAATATGCATTACCTACGGCTGAACCGATGATGGCAGCGTAGAATGGATATTTTAATTTCAGTGTTACACCGAACATTGCTGGTTCTGTGATTCCAAGTAATGCAGAAACACCTGATGCAGAACAGATTGATTTCATCTTCTCATTCTTTGTTAAGAATAAAACTGCTAATACGGCTGCTCCCTGTGCTACGTTGTTCATACTTGCTGTTGTGAAGATAAAACTTCCACCTGTTGTTGCTTTGGCTGCGATCAGCTGTGTCTCGATCGCGATAAAGCTGTGATGCATTCCTGTTAGACAGATCGGTGCATATGCAAGTCCGAATAATCCTCCACCGACAAATCCAAGTGTGTTATATACCCATGTGATTCCATCTGCTAATAAGTTACCTGCTTCTCTTAACACTGGTCCTACGCAGATGAATGTTAAAAATGATGTTACCATGATAGAAATCAATGGTGTTGTCAGGTTATCTAACCATGTTGGTGTTACTTTATGTAACTTCTTCTCGATCGTTGCTAAAATAAATGCAACTGCTAATACTGGAAGTACAGTTCCCTGATATCCGATCGCCTGGATCTTAAATCCAAAGATATCCCATACTGGCGCTTTGGCGATACCGATGCTGTATGCACTTAACAGATCTGGATGAACCATGATCATACCCATGGCTGCTCCAAGATATGGATTCCCGCCAAACTTCTTCGTTGCGCTAAATCCGATCAATACTGGCAAAAATGCAAATGGAGCACTTGCAAACATGTTGATCGCTGTTGCCAGACCCTTAAACTGGGGGTACAGATCAATGACGGACTTGCCACTAAACATCGCTGCTGTCAGGATATTGTTCACTCCCATTAACAGACCACCTGCTACGATGGCTGGAATGATCGGTACGAAAATATCACTTAATAACTTTACTAATCTCTGAAGAACATTTCCTTTCTTCTCTTCTTTCTCAACATCTGCTGGTGTATCGACTGAGATTCCTAACTGCTTCTGTACTTCGTCGCACACTAAGTTTACAAGTCCTGATCCGAAAATGATCTGGAACTGTGACTGTGTTAAGAACACTCCCTTAACTCCTTCAATGTCGCTGACTGCATCTTCATTGCGAAGATCGTTGTCTTTTAACTGTAAACGAAGTCTTGTTGCACAATGCTGAACTGACTTAATGTTTTGTTTGCCACCAACATGCTCGATGACCTGGCTGGCGATTTTTGCGTAATCCATATCTTCTCTCCTTTTTTATTGTGAAACTTATTATGGTATCGGTTCCATATCTGTATCTTATAACTTTCTCTTCTATTTGTCAATAGTATTTATGGAATCGATACCACATTTTTTTATTTTATTACTTTTATTTGTGTTTTATGTGAGACGACTTAACAAAGCAACAGGTAAACGGCAAAGCCCTCCGTTCCGAGTAATACGGAAGGAGGGCGATATTATAAGCACATATGAAGAATTTATGATCTGACACTTCCGCCTTCAATAAATTCATATCCCACAATCTGTTTCTTGGATACTGGTTCTCCTGTGATCATCTTAAGGATCGTTTCCGCTCCAAGGTATCCCATTCCATAGGAATCAAACTTTAGCGTTGTAAGCTCTGGCGTCAGGAGGGTACTTTCATCATATCCTCCAAACGCTGCCACAGACACTTCTTCTGGAATCCTCTTCTTATGTTCGTGTAAAATCTTATATGCACCAAACGCAAGCCGGTCTGTTGCACAGATGATCGCATCTAAATCTGATTCCCTCTCAAGTAATTCTCTTGTAACCGTCTGTCCACCAATAAAACTATAATCACTCTTCCCTGTCACCGGTGTGATCCCATATTCTTTCAATCCATCTAACACGCCATTTCTACGCTCGATCCCAACTGCCTGGTCTATCTCATAGACACCAATATATCCAACCTTTTGATGTCCTTTCTTCCCGATATACTCTCCGATCGTTTTCCCTGCATGATAATCATCATAAATAATGGAAATTCCATCTTCATAATCCTGTGTTAAAACAACCACTGGAATTCCCGCTTTCTTTAACAGCTCTTTGTGGTCCTTTGTGATCGCTATGGAACTGATCAAGATCCCATCCACATTTAACTGGATCAGGCGCTGGATATTCTGTAATTCCTGATCAATATCGTGGTCTGAGTTCTGAATAAGGGTTGTATACCCCTTTTCTCTTAAATACCGATCGATACTTGTAATCACACGGCTTGTGATCTTAGAATTTAATGTCGGCACAACTACACCGATCACGTTGCTTTGTTTCGCATTCAATCTTGCAAATGCATTCGGTGTATAGTTGTATTCTTCAATGACCTTCTGAATCTTCGCTCTCGTCTCATCCTTTACATATCCCCCGTTAAAATAACGGGATACTGTGCTTTTTCCAACTCCTGATAAATTCGCGATGTCTGCCATGGTCATCTTCTTTGCCATATATTTTGATCTCCTTTGTTACTTTATCTCTCATTATCTTAGCACAGAAAAAGCTATAAAGAAATAAGATGATATAAAATTTCTTTCTCATCCAATAAACGAAGTATTTCTTTCCTGCCCGTAAATAAAAAGATCTGACGGTCTGTATGGTGACTTAAATACTGCATCGTCTGTGCCAGTCTTTCGTCATCATAATTACCGAACACATCATCTAAAAACAACGGAAATGCATCATTTTCATATAAAAGATCGGCCGATGCAAGGCGCAGTGCAAAGTATAATTGTTCTACCGTGGCATTGCTTAAATACTTCATATCGACATGATCAAATCCATCATAAACCATCATCGAAAAATTCTCATCCATGACTGCCTGCGTATATTTTCCATTCGTCATATCACAAAAAATCTCTGAGATCTTCTCATTTAGTTCCTGTCCAAAAGTCTTTTGTACCTGGCTTGCAGCTTCCTCGATCGCTTTCATTGCAAGTTCTATCTCGTGAATCTCAAGTTCTTTCTTCCTTTTCTGCCCCAGCAAGATCTCGTATTCCTGCTTTCTCTTATCTGCCTGCTCTTTTTGCTGCAAAAGCTGCGTTTTCTCGATCTCTATGATCTCTAAGCGATGTCTTAGTTCTATTTTGCGAATTCTTTCTGCATCTTCTCCGCCAAACAACTTTCGAAACCACAGCAAAATCTTCTGAAGCAACGTCAACTTTCTCTTTTGTCTTAAACGTTTCCGAATCTCTCTCTCTTCCTGTTCATATTCATTCAACGCTTGTGCATCATACTGCCATGACCCCTGCTGTCTTCGCAAGTTGTCAATCTGTGCAAAAACAGGATCTTTTCGCACTTGTCTTCGTCTGGCTTTCAAATGATCGATCGCTTTTCGAAGGTCGATCGCTGCATCCTTGCTGCTTCGCAGATTCGCCATAGAATTTTGCAAAACTTCCTTCATCTCTCTGCCAGTACGAATCTCTGCCTGTGTCATCGAAACCGTATTCTCAAATGCCTGTTGATCGGATTCGAATAAGTATTCCTTCCCCTTAAGTTCCTCCATCGTATCTGCATCAAATATACGACACTCTGTCTGCCCTTGGCCGAAGTTTCGCATGATCTTATATCTGATCCCGTCCTTTTCAAAGACCATGGAGCCACCGTAAATGCCGCCATTTACCGGCTGATATCTGGTATGATCATCATATTTTGCAGCAAGTCCTCTTGATTTCTCCAGCCCAAACAGCATTGCGATCATAAACTTACGAAGCGTCGTCTTGCCAGATTCATTCTTGCCATAGAAAACTTCTAACTTCCCAGATGTCTGGCAATGATATTTATGAAATTTTCCAAATCCATCAATATTGATCTCCTCAATCTTCATCTTTTACTTCTCCCTGGCATATGTTAAAGCTTCCATCGCATAACGCAAAGCCTCTGGTTCATCTTTTAAAATATCTGCGACCTTCTGGATGATAAAATCATCTTCCTCTGATAACTGTTCGTATTCCCATTGATTCTTCGTTTCATAAATGATATCTGTGACCATATATTGGCTCGTGATCTCATAAAAGTCCAGATGGATCTGTGGATCAATGCTTCCTGTTAGTACGATCTCATATATATTCTCTCTTCCACGATATGAAAGTTCCGTTTCCACCCGATCTATGATCTCTAACGCTGACATCTCATCGGATATCATGACTTCCACTTGTGTATACATTCTTTTTGCAAAGGGAACGAAGGTTATCTGTTTCTTTTCTTCGCTGATCTCCCCTTCGATCAGCCCATGGTATCCCGTCTCTGTGTGATCCAATGGTTCCAGCGATCCTGCATATGCCATCAGATCTTCAAAAATGATCTCTGGTTTATGGATATGTCCAAGAGCGATATAATCGAATCCAGACCATTTTAACGTCTCTCTCTGAATCGGGATATGACTTTCATCCCCTCCATGTGCCAGCAGGATTGAAAAATCACTGCCTTCGTTCCCATCTGGTTTCATGCGATCATACAATGGTTTCGTGATCTGATTCTTCCAATAACTAAAGCCATAAATGGTCGTTTCAAGATCTTCAAAAGAAATATGATCTCTTTGTTTTCCATCCAGAAGATAAACTTCCGAATTCCATTTATACTGAGAAAATACATCATGCGGTTCCAGATGATCGTGATTCCCTGCGATCAAAACCGTTCTTGTATGATTCAATCTGGACAACAGATAATCCACTTCTCTCAGCTCCTGCTGCGTTGGCGGCTGATCAAACAGATCCCCTGCGATCAATAACAGATCTACCTGTTGCTTATTCGCATGATCAATGACTCTTTGAAATGTCTCTTTGATCTCTTGTTCTCTGATCCTTCCAAATGTCTGCTCTCTCTCTGGTCTGACTCCCCAATGAACATCCGCAATATGAATAAATTTCAAAAAATCACCTGCTTTCTGATCATCTTCTATGATCTTATTCTGTCATCATACGATCGATATTCTTTAATAATTCTTCGATCTGTTCTTCCGTTATATGATCCATGTGCACCCCGCCTGTGCATACCACTACTTTCCCTGTTTCCCTGCATCGATTCTCAGCCAGTCTGCGGCATAGAAATTCGTCTTTGTGACCTGTCAGATTGATCACAGATGAAGTGACACTGATTGTTCCGTCACCACTCAACGAAGGGCGTGGGACTGCCTGAACAACACAGCCAATATGCGGTTTCTCACCACCGCTTAGAGTTAAAACAAGATCTTCTCCTATTGCTTTTTCACAGATCTCTATCGTAATTCCCGCAATTGTTTTGCTATATTTCATTTTGATCCTCCTTATTCTATTTCAAAGCGGACCTCACCAAAACTTCCTCTGAAATAAAACAGGCAGCCAGTTCAACACTGACTGCCCCTAAATTATGCCATATATCTTATCCCCATAAATTTGCTGGGTAGACACCTTCTTTGATCAATCCGGCAAATGCTTTCTGTACAGCTTCCTTATCTTCCTGATAAGTTACACCGAACCATCGATCCTGTGTCTCTAATACTTTGACGTTTGCACGTCCTTCTTTCAATAATTTGTCTACGATGTTTGGTAATAAATATTCTTTCTTCAGGTCTCCTTCTTCTACTTCACTTAAGAAAGTCTTGAAGTCTTCTGCAAGGAATTCTAAAAATTCTGGATATGCAGCCCACATATTCATAGAAACCTTATCCTCTGGACTGATCCATTCTTGAACATCTGGAAGATCACACTTGATCTTACCATCTTCCCCCATCATAATTCCTGTTGTCTCATGAACCTGGCTTAATAATCCATTCTCATCTACAACACTAACTCCTCGTGTGACAGTTCCATTGTCACTTAATGTATTCTTCAGGATAAATCCTGCCATTCCCATTGTGAATTCTCTTCCAAGATCTTCTCCAGATACTAAGAAATCATGAAGCTTTACAAAAGCTTCCTTTCCATAGTAATCATCTGCGTTGATGATCACAAATGGTTCCTTGACAACATCCTTGCAGCAAAGAACAGCCTGTCCTGTTCCCCAAGGCTTTGTACGTCCTTCTGGTACTTCAAATCCTTCTGGAAGGTCATCTAATTCCTGAAATACATATTCTACATCAATCTGATCTTTAATTCGGCTGCCGATTATCTCTTCAAATTCTTCAAAGATGTCCTTACGGATAATAAATACAACCTTATTAAATCCAGCTTCTTTCGCATCACGAATTGAATAATCCATGATGATCTCACCATTCGGTCCCATCTTCGCAAGCTGTTTGATTCCTGCACCGTATCTTGATCCGATTCCGGCTGCCATAATTATTAATGTAGTATCCATAAATCTCCCCTTCAGTCATCTGACCTGTTTTGTTACCTGTATACTTGTTATATCCTGTGTAAAACATTCCATATATTTGTCCTCACATATACCTTTCATTATAAATATTATTCTCTATAATGTCAATATCTTCTGGCTATCCTTTCCTTAAATACTTTCTTATTGTAAGATCAAAAAGAGCAGGTACTCTGTTTCGTACCTGCTCTTTTATCTTATTGATCTTATACTTAACAACTTCTTAATCTTCTTGCCTCTGGCTCTCTGGATGTCTTATCTTCTGATACCCATAAATCTTTGTAATTTAATTTTAAAAGCCCTGCGATCATTAAGCTTAACACTAAGATCATTGCAATCGTTCCTAATAAATGCATTGTTATTCTCCTCTTTATATTGTATTGTATTATGTATCCTGTATTTATGCTTTATATTTTATCAAATTAATTTCAGAGAATCAATATGTAGCATTATTTTCTAGGAAATTACAACATTTCATTTGCATTTTCCCTCTGGTGTTAGCAAAATTTTCAGTAATAAATCTGTCTTCGTTATTGTTTTTGTGCAATTTGTAGTACCAATTTCTGAATGGAGTGTTTGTGTTTGGTCGTATTTAATTTCTGATTCGTCTAATCCGTTCTGCTACGGCATTCACTAGAAAATAAATAATTCCTCCTGCTAACCCGCCAATTGTATTAAAAAATAAATCTGATATTTGAAATGTTCCTAATCTTAAAAACAACTGCAACAGCTCAATTGTCAGAGATGACAGAAACGCTATTTGGATACTTTTTAATATGATTTTCCCTATATACACTTTCTTACCAAATATTTTTTCTTCAAAATTCCAAAACATTAATACTATATACGGCATAAGCAGGAAAAAATTTTCTATACACTCTGATGTTAAAATGCGCTGGCCTGTCACTGTATTATATCTGTATATTCCCCATACTCCCCACACATCACATAATGGATTCATCCACATATCTCGGTTGATCAATGTCTTAAATAATACCATTGTAATATAGAAAAACAATATATATTTTTTACGGAATTCTCTATCTCTTTTAAAATGATTGATCCATGTCCGGATAGCTGCTTTCCATCCCTTGCCTGCTCCTTCCGGACATTTTACATACAAATAAAAGAACATTGTCATTATTGATAACAAAATTGCAAACCAAAACGGCTGATAGATCGATGTTAGAATGTCTATTGTGATTTTTCCTATGATAGTCTTCATTCTTGTGCCTTCTCCTGTTCTGTATGTTAAATGCGTATTTTGTTTGGAATATTTTTAACAAATGTGTTTAATGTTGCAATTTATTTTTTAGACTAATTTATTAAAGTTCCTGAGACCTTAAGGACATCATAATCCGGAACGTCCAAATGCCGTTTGGTGTTCTAACATCACCTATCTTCATCATTCTCCAGCTTACCTGAATTTAAAAAGAGGAGCCAGATTTCTCCGACTCCTCCAAGTATGCGTCCGCAAACACATACCCCAATTACTAATAATAGTATACTATATCCAATCAAAATATTCAAGAGAATTTTTTTGATCTTTTAATTACTCTCTTCTATATCGTTTTTTTCAATATTTCCATTCGCAAATTCAAATCAGAATGAATAGTTACTGAGGTCACTTCAGCATTAACCATTTTTTCATATTCTTTTGTTATTTTTTCAAACTCTCTTACAAATAACTTAATCTCTGTTTTGGTTACTTTTAAAAGTTTCAAACAATAACATACTAAAATAATATAATCTCCAATAGTTTTAAAATTTATGTATGGTAATCCCATTTCCAAAATCAAACATTGTTTCATTGGCCGTGACGGATCCATCTTTCTAAATCGGGTATCATATACAACATCATTATGTGCAATTGCATTTCTTAAATCTTTTAATGCATATACATACTTATAAACTAATGTACAATTTGTATCACAGGATAAATTAATTCCTATCTTTCTTGATATTTTTTTCCTCATATCTTTTGTCAAACAAGATAAAAGATGTCCAAAATCACCCATTGTCAATATTTCAAAAACAGCCCATATAGGTACTTCATTATAATTCACTGTATTGTAAAAATGAGTTATTTTGGGATTATCTCTTCGATAAGCTGCTGCAATAGAATTTTGAATAGATCCTTGCAAATTTAATTTATTGGCCTGTAATTTCTTTTTGATATCCTCTGATAATTCTTCTGAATTTTTATAACTACTTACCACTTTATCATACATATCATAAATACTACTGGAACCTATTTCTTCCATAATAGTATTCAATGCAATATTTTTAAATGCTGTTTCTATAAACATCATTTTCCCATATAATAATGATTTTAATTTGGTATCATACTGAATCGTTGCATTTATTTCTTTATATGAAATGAACGGAATCTTGTTATATGATTCGCCAAAAAATCTATATCCCTTATATCCATGAAAATATCCTGTATTAATCAACTGCTGTTTTTGCAATTTTCCAGAAATATCAATTCCATTATCTCGTAAATGTCGCATTAATTGATTTGTAGATTTATACTCTGTCTTAGACATATTATCTCCTAGATTTCTAATAATATGTTTAGTATAATATATTTTTTCATTCTCAACAAGTACGAGTTATATTCTAACACCAGATCCGTTATTCTGGTACAAGCCATTACAATCAACTTCAATGATAATTGCGTTAAATAAAATGCTAACTTCTCATGTTTTTCCTACTCAAGCCAAAACGTGCCATATTCATCTTCCTCCTTTTCGGGCTCTTCAGCATACATTAATTCTTTACCGATTGCCAGGGCCCGTGCCTTTGCATCTGCCTCGTCAATTCCGAAAGATCCGAGTATTGTTTTCTGTGTAGCTCTGATCGCACGTTTACAATAGTCTCGAAAGATCAAAAATCCTTTTTGACAAACTGGACATAGAAATTCACTGCTCTCAGATAAAAATATGTTGCCCTACACGGGTATAAACTGATACAATATACATGGTGATAAACCAATGGCTCCAGAGGACGATCTTGCAGGAAGGTCTCTGGGGCCTTTCCTTTTCATTGTTAGGCTTTAAGCCTAACAAAAAAAAGAAACTATCACTCTAACGCGACAGTTTCTTTCATACTATCTATTATTTTCTTGGAGTCCGATTCAAAAGCATATGTACTGCAAAAAACAATACCGTAAAAAAAATAAATTGCTGCACTTCTCGCTTTTGCATCAAAGTACAAAAAAAATCAAATATTCTTTCCCCATATATACCAAGAATAAATGGATAGTATTCTTTTAAAATACTCATTGCAAAATCCTCCTTTGTAATAAACTTACATAAAAAATATTATATTTTATGTAAATCTCCATTCATATTCAAGATATGTTAAGAGTTGTAAGCCGTGCAGCATACAAAAGTATCTTTTGCAATTTTAATATATGTGTCCTATTTCATATGAGGTTTTATACTTTAGTTATATAATAAAAAATTTTTTGTTTAATGTCAATGATAATTTCAATCCAAAAATCCATCCACACCATAAACTTTAAACTTTTTACATCTCCCGCAGGGCACTTAAGTTTACGCTTATCTTGGCAAATCAATTAATTACAGGAATGCTTAAGTTCTCATTTTCTGATATGACTTTCTAACTATTTTTTATTGTATCCGTTAAACGCGTATTTAATTTGTTTGGAATTTTTAGAATAATTTATCCCAATATTACAATTTACTTTATAAACTGATTTCTTAAAGTCTCAGTCTTAATGTCTCAGGGCACTTAAGCAGTTCACAAAATTATTTACTATCGCTATTCCCCAATATTAAGTATTTTCTTTATATCAGCAATAGTATTCTTATATGTTTCTATTTGCCATTGAATCTCAGTACTAGCTAAAAAAGCCGCTTCATATTTTTGATAGTTTTTTTCGTCATTTAGGCGAAGATAACAAGTTGCTAATGTTGCATACATCCAATAATTAATTTCTTTATTTCTAATATTCTCTTCTAATGATGATATAATTTCTTCACATACTACTTTACTTTCAAAATCTAAATAATTTCTTTCTTCTATCTTCAAACCTGTTTTTTTCATTTTTAACAATAAACAATTTGAATAATTTTCACCATTATAATAATCTTTTTTTATCATATAACCTTTTTTATAATACTTTATCGCTTCATCCAGATAGTCATAATTATTATTTATTTTAAACAAATTCTTATAAATAGCACCTGTAATACCTATAGTTTCTAAATCCAAAGAATCTTGAGGATTTAATAACTCTATAGTCCGTTTGGCTTCCTCAAGAGCTATCGTTTCATTTGGATACTTAGATTTATATTGAACCAAAGCTAGTTGTTGAACAACATAATCATTATTCGGCAATATCTCTTGTACTTTTTTCCATTCAGAAATCGACTCCTTAAATTTATTATTATCTTTTAAATTCTCTGCCTTACTTACTAGACTTAGTATTGTTTCTTCTTTTGTCTTTGCCGAATCAATTACTTTATTAAATTCATCATCGGACATTTTAGGTGGAATTATATCAGGTAAATATGTATACAGTGGACTGTCAGTTTTTTGTTCTTCACTTCCTTGAACAAATGCATGAAGCCTTTCTTTTATTTGCTTAGCTTCTTCATCATCCAAAATTTCACCATAATCTTTATAAGTAAAAATCCTACAATGACTTAAATCAAAAGGAATTTTTTCTTTTTCATTTTCCTGCATCATAACGATTGTTGAAAATGGTTTCAATGCATGTCGAATTCCAAGTTCGTATATTGCATTTGCATTCATTGTTGTAATATCCGCTATTACCAAATCTGCTTTCAACAGCAATGAATACATACTAACATCAATAATCTCTGAACTAGAAATCTCATCCGCTCTAATTAATTCATAATCTTTTAAATCCTTGAATAAATTCTTAATCACCTTTTCATATATAATATTTAGATCTATCACTTTAGATCTTCGATAATCCATTTTCTTGCCAAATCCCATTACTACAAAACAAATTTTTCTAGCCACAATTAATTTCTCCTTTTCTTAAAAATTATAAAGCATAGTTTCTTATTGCTGAAATTAAACTCATAGAGTTCCATCCAACTATTAATGTAGCATTATTTCGTATCTTTAAAGGAATTCTTTCATTTCCCCATGGTTTAATCGCTATTATAGGCTTATTCATTCGTATTGCTTCATTAATTTCATAATCAATCCATTCACTGTACCCAACATACATACCAGATACAACTATTATTGCATTACATCCTCGCATTTGTTGTGTTAATTGCTCTTTTAAAGCTATTTTTGTCTTTGTACTAAACGGATCATCTGCAGAAACTGAATGGTTTGACCATTTAAAATTTGAAGCTAAATTTAACCAATTAACAATTGTGTCATACTGTGTAGAATATTTCCATGAGTGACTTATAAGTAATCGATAGTTTTTTAATTCTGGCATAGTATCCTCCTGTATTAAAATCATCCTATAAATTGTTAATCATTTCTTTTAAATTCTGAAAACCTTTACTATATATTATCTGTCTCATATTTTCCGACAAACTTTCTTCAATCCCCTCTTTTTCGATTGATAATACAAATGAATATATTCCCTTCAAATACTGTATTTTACAATAATCTCTGTTTTGTGTTTCAAACATATTTACTGTATCCCAAAAAATTTTATTTTTTAATTTTTTCCCTACACTTAAATGTCGATAATTTGTTTTATTCTTTGTTATACTTATTCCTGTTATTCTCACATGATTAGAATCATTTAAATCTACTATCTTTGTTTTCTTTTCATTTAACTTTAAATGTAATCTTTTTAATATATCTTCTGTTTCTTTACATATTTTCTCATTAACCTCATTTCCCATATTCGATGTATTTTTATATGAAATTACCATATCATCTGCATATCTTGTATAAATAGGATTATTCAATTCCATTTTTTTAATATTTCCATATACCAATCCATCAAATTCTTTGAGATATAAGTTTGCCAATATTGGTGATGAAACTAGTCCCAACGGAAGTCCTTTGTCTCCAATACTACATTTTTTTACAATATCATAACATTCTTTTCTACTTATTTGAGCTTTTTTATTAATTTCATAGTATAAAATTTCTGCCAATTTAGAATGATCGATATTTGAAAAAAAGCTTTTTATATCCATTTTTATAAATATATCATTATACATATGTGCTCTAGCATTTTCATATATTGATGAATGTGGTATATATGCTTTCGCAAATATAGAATTATATGTGTGTTTTTTCAAATATTCAACAACTTTTTGATGGTATATTCTTAATTCACTATTCTCTTTATATGTCACTATTTTTCGAACTTTATTCTTTGTTCTAATATACTTTATTACTAACTCTTCATCCATTTTCATATTATTATATCTGTTTTGGTGGTGGAATTTTTATCATCTCTTTATATTTCTCATAAAAAAAACAATTATGCCTTTCTGAATCCTTTAAGATTAATCGTTTAATTATAATTTTTTTCTCTTCCTTTTTACTCTTTACAATTTTGATAAATCCTGCTGCTTGATAAAAATATAAACACATTCCAACAACTCCCGAAATATATACTCCTTTTATATTTAAATCCAAACTAATAGCCGTTTTTTTGATATATTTAGTTCTCATTCCTATTTCAACTTCTTCGATTGTATTAGAAAATACCTTTTTTAACCAATTAATTAAATTCTTAATATGCCATCGCAATTCTTTAGCATTTTTTTCACCAAACAATGATTTTTGTAATTCTTCTATATTCATTATTGCAGCTATACAACTTAATAAAATCCTAGGTGGAATTGTTATTGTTAGTTTTCCTTTTTTATCTACATTATAATGAATATATCCTTTTTTTATTTTTTCTTTTTTTTTAGCAAATTTAAATTGTGGAGCTATATTATTTTGTTCTATAAATCCAATAATATTTTTTCCCAAATTATTTCCTATCTGATCCCTATAAAAATAAGTATGCCAATACTGCGTATCCGTTGATATTATTGTTTTTTTCATTCGTGGATAATAATTAAAATAAGTCAACGTCGAAGTATCTTTACCTTTTCTCATAAATGCTAGTCTTATAAAACCACCTATCTTATCTTCTTCAACTGCAATTCTATCTGGAATTAATAAACATGTTTTTTTTACCGAATCCGGATAGCTTAAAAAAAGACCTATTTCAGCACCTGTCGAAATACTTTCATTAATAATAATATTATTGTCTGATAAACAATTGAGTAACATTTCAACTTGATACAAATTCTTCATATATACATCATCATAAAACAGTTTATTACTTGTTCTACTTGTCCTAAAAATAAAATTTTCTTCCAATATAATCGGAATATAACATTGACTTTTCTGCATTAAAAATTCACGTAATACGTTTCTTTTATCTTTATTGTCACCATATGTATATTTTGTTCCACATAAAAATATGTACTTATATTCATTTTCCACTTTATAATTAGTATTTAATATATATTTATTCATTTTTACTCCAAAAAAAGATCCTACTTAAATTTGGATAAAATTTATTGTAAGCGATCAATTTTCTTATATGGTTCTTATTATGGAGGCCAGTTGCCGTAATAATAAGGTTCTATAATAAAATTTATTGCAACCATAATATCGACATAGTCGAACAAATTTAACCATTTATTATTATTCGCCTTCGAATTCCAAATCTTATTGCTTTAACCTCAAACGCTGAGGTGGCAATTTGCCGTTCTAGGATCTTTTTATATTCTAGCATAAATTATTATATTTTTCAAATTCTTTAAAATTTTGAAAAATTTTATTTCGTTTAATTTTTTGCCTAAATCGTCTATAATTGTAATCTATATCTTCATTTGTCTTATATCCATTATTCTCTAAATACAATTTAGCTTTTTCATCTTCGAAATAATAATACTGTAATAATGAAATGTATTTAACGCATGTTGTTTTCAAAAAATTATTATTTTTATGTTCTGAATATCTATTGGAATTAAATGCATAATAATCTTTTGCCAAAATCAAATTTATAAGTACTAATAAATCATTAAATGTTATATCTATATCTTGTCTATTCAATAATATTTGTGTATTTTTAATTTCAAAACATCCTTTAACACTGTATCTTTCATCTTCAAAAATAATGCTATATGTTTCCAATCCTTCTACCTTTTGTTGATACATTTTATTGAAATAAGATACTAATTTTCCAATGCTCTCTCTATTTTCTACTTTTAATAACATATTAATAATATCTGCATCTGAAAAATATACTCTACATCCATCTTTAATATACAAAAATTTAATATTTTTATCCTTACGAATCAAATAATTTTCATTTGAAAACACTTCCGTTTTTATAAGTACAGGTACATATATACAAAAATTATTATCTATATTAGCATCTATTCTTTCACGCTTTTTTTGTCTATATATATCATCTAAATCATTAACAAAATTACTCATTTTATTACTCCAAAACCTTACTTTGCAACTTTTTATAACTTATATCTCTAGATTCTTAACTTCAAATTACCTATTACTTTTTCATTATAATCCTGAATTATTAATCTTTTTTTATTTGCATTATAATTTTCCATTTTTTTGCATTTTAACCATTTATTAAACAGTATGCACGTAGCTAAAATAATGTATCTTTCAAAAACACACTACTTTGGCTACTTACCATGCTTTACATTATCTCCAAAGCTTCTCCGCATAAACCCCATCAGCGATCAACTCTCTAAAAGCTTCCTGCACAGTCTCTTTATCTTCCTTATATGTAACTCCAAACCAACGATCCTGTATCTCTAGCACCTTCACGTTCGCTCTTTCTTCTTTCAACAGCTTGTCCACGATGTTCGGTAACAGATACTCGCTCTTTAAATCTCCTTCTTCCACATTCGCAAGGAAATCTTTGAAATCTTGTGCTAAGAAATCCAAAAATTCTGGATATCCTGCCCACATGTTCATGGATACTTTATCTTCTGGACTGATCCATTCCTGTACTTCTTTGCTGTCGCATTTGATCTGTACGTCTTCTCCCATTTCGATTCCTGTTGTATCATGTACCTGACTTAATAAACCATTCTCATCGACAACACTGACTCCTCTGGTCACTGTTCCATTGTTGCTTAATGTGTTCTTTAAAATGAATCCGCCCATTCCCATGGTAAATTCTCTTCCAAGGTCTTCTCCGGATACTAAGAAATCATGCAGTTTCACAAATGCTTCTTTTCCATAATAATCATCTGCATTGATGATCACAAATGGTTCCTTCACTACATCTTTGCAGCATAACACTGCCTGTCCTGTTCCCCATGGTTTTGTTCTTCCTTCTGATACTTCAAAACCTTCTGGCAGATCATCAAGCTCCTGAAATACATATTCAACATCAATCTGTTCTTTGATCCTGTTTCCGATGATCTCCTCGAACTCCTTGAAAATGTCTTTGCGGATAATAAAGACTACTTTATTAAATCCTGCTTCTTTTGCATCATGAATGGAATAATCCATGATGATTTCTCCATTTGCTCCCATCTGGGCTAACTGCTTGATTCCTTCTCCAAATCTGGAGCCGATTCCGGCTGCCATGATAATTAATGTTGTATTTATTCGTATTTTCTCCCCTTTACAATATAAAAGTTCCTTTTTTGCAAAAAGTGAACCTATTTTTCAAATTTTTTCGTATTTTTTATTCAATATAACTATTCACTTTGTAGACTGATTTCTTAATGTCCCTGGGAACTTAAGTTCTTCCGTAACACCTCTTTTAGCAATATGTTTTTCTGCTTCCTTAACTACTATATTACTTAGTACAACTTTTACTTTTCCTTTTTTTACATAGTTTACCAAAAGTTGAAGCGTACTCTTTTCGTTAAAATCGAAATTTGCTGCATCCAAAATATTAGTATCTATTGTCACATAAATAGGATATTTTATCATTTTTCATCATTCCTTTTTCATTTTTACTATTCTCCGTCTGCTGATATTTAAGTTCTTCACATTATTTAAAATGTCTATCTACTATTGAATTCCATTCCTTGTTATACATACTTGTAATCTCTTTACAATCTTTTTTTAATTCCTAATTTTTTAAACTGTTTTTTTGTATCTTTTCCCTTATTTTTCTTCATTCTTCTTTAAATCCATCTTCTGGTATCGGTACCTCTATGAGAATCCTTGTATTTGTATTTGAATAATCCTATCAAGCACCATAACAAATTTATCTAGATCAAACAAAATTGAAAATTTTAATTTAATTGGTACGAGTGATTGCACTTCCAATATTGCATATTTATAATCTATTGTAAATCCCCATTGATATTTCATTTCTCCTTGCATATTCTTACACATTGGAACCAGGTATCTATAGGTATATTTGCCTCTTAATCAATACAAACCGAGCAAAATTTCTTTCCAAACTCACTTATTTCATAAAAACTTTTTTTCTCTATCAAATTAACTTCTTCCTTAGGAATCAACTTTTGATATATTACGCTTTCTCTTAACTCTTTATAAAAATAATCATCCGTCAAAAATCGGTCGTAATATACTTCCACTAATCCTAATCTATGTAGATTATCTAAATACTCCGGAAATTTTTGTGGAAATTGACATTTCGTCAAATAACATATATTGCTAAAAAAAGGAGAACGATCAATTTCACCATTTTTTTCATCCACTTTCTGTCTAATTTTTAGCATTGGCATTCTATTATCTCTACGTAAATATTCCAACATTCTACATTCATCAGGAGATAATTGTTTTATTATGTTCACAAATGCCGGATGAGCATCCATAGAATCTACATTCATAGCTTCCCCTAATAAATTCGTAAACATCTCTCTTAATTCTTCTCTATGTGAAGTATATCTCATTGCCTCAAGTACTGGAACTGCAATCATTGGGTCTGGAGAAATGATCTTTTCTTTTTCTATTTTTCTTTTTTCAAAATATTCAGGGATTGCAGCATCTAAATAATCTGCGATTTTATCATATCCCCATACTAATACAGATATTGGTGCTAAAGCTAATTTCGTTACCCCTTGCAATCCCTGCCCTACTGTACTTACCGTTGGACGCGCCAAATCATTATATATATCCTTAATCGGCAATTGCTTTGCTATTTCTCCACCAAATGTTTCTTTTTTATCCATATTTTAGATTTCTCCTTTGCTTTATCCTTTATAGTCATTAAGTAGATCAGACACATACATACATCTATCCATATAATACATTTATTAAAATAAGTAATATTATTCTTGTCCATTATAACTTTCTCTTTATAATAAGTATATGAGACAATTTATAGAAACACCATTATATCATAATTATGACTTAATGATACAAAAATATTGATTTTTTATATCTCGAATATTCTGCTAATATATTCTGCACTATCTAGACTGATTTCTTAAGGTCCCTGAGACTTAAGGTATACATAAGTTCTTTCCTAACTTTATTAATTCTTTTTTTATTTTGAGTGTTCTTGCCTAAGTTTTTGTTCTTCTTTTTCCCATTCTTTTTCGTATAAATCTCTATATTTATATTCTCCTCCACTTGCGAATTTTCTCATCAATCCAACTTCAAATAATCTGTCCCATTTTACATGAATATGCTCAAAATTATGATAATTAAATTCGTCCGTACACACAGGTAATTGAGCCTTTATTTCACCTGCTTTCATCAAATGATATGGATATTGACATGACAGCACTATATTATTTTCGTTTATTTTTTCAGAACCTTTTCCCCAACACATCAATAGAAGTTGTACACTATTAAATTTAAATAAATATGAAAGTCTCAAATCTTGAAAAGTTTCTTTTGATACATTATCATTAAAGAAAACTTGTCCTGTTTCATAATCTATATGTCGTACAACACTATTAGCGTACAGCATTGGATTTTGACACCAACGTAACTTAAGATTGCCAAACATTGCATCTGGAACAGGTGAAACATTTACAGCAAGCCCGCATAATACAGTTACATTCGCTTTAGGTATATTATCACTCTCATTCAAAAGATAATGTAAAATTTCTTCGTCGAAGAATGAGCAATCGCCTTTATTGCTAACTTCTCATGTTTTTCCTACTCAAACCAAAATGTGCCATCAATCACATGCTGCGAATGATGGCACATTTTGGTTTGAGTAGAAAAAACATGAGAAGTTAGCATTCATAATCATTCAGCAGTATCTTCAATTCAATCCTTGCGCTATCACAAGCTTCCTGACTTCCTATACTGTGCTCCGCAGCCGTTACCAGGGTCTTTGCCCTCTTTAGACCAGCTGCTCTTAACTTAGCATCCCGCCAGATCTGGTTAACTCCATCAACTCCCAATTTTACGATATCTTTCGGTAACGGTGCTACCTTCAAGATCATAAGACCACTCACAGCTCCCGGATTTTTATAAACGTCTTTTATTTCCGGGAAATAGGTACTAAACCATCTTGCAATACGATTCTTGATCCTTGTGATTTCTTCCTGGGCTTGAAGCCTCAGATTTGATAAGCTTCGGATCTCTGCATAAACACCTGTTGGTATATATGGATACGAAAACCTTCCTTCATTTACCAGTGCCGCAATCGTTTTAGGATCCTTACGGTCATTTTTGTTTGGATTATTATCATCCAGCTCTTTTGATTTTTTTACATGATGTGGATTCACATGAACTGGTTTCATTCCGTTGTCCTGCAGGTATGCTCCTAGATTGAACCAATAATGTCCTGTTGGCTCCATCCCAGGAATCACAACATCTTTTCCATATTTCTCTGCCAGTTCCTCCATCCATACTTTAAATGTCACAAATCCTGCTTCATTATTACTGAATTCCAATGGCTTTTTTGAATACTCACAATTACGCCAATCGAAGGCTCTTGCATAGTGTGTTTCACTTCCTACATCAATTCCAACTATCAATGTTTTTTCCGTAATAGATTCAATTTTTGCGTTCTGTGTGTTATACTTCATTTCAGATACCTCTCTGTTTAATAAGATTTTTTACTAACCCGCAAAGTCAGTAATCTTATTTTACACTGAGGTATTTTTTTCTCAACCTTCTTTCTTAGAATTCCCTATATTTGAATTATACAGGAAGCTCCATAATTGTAGTAAAGTACTAGCATTTTCATTCATCTAGCAAACGATGGAAGTAAAACACTAGCATCTAGCAATTATTATGACAGCATTTAAATGGATTGAAAATCCACCCTAAAATAAAGCGGTTACATTATGATTTCGTAAGTTCTTCAATACTTAAGATTTTATTTTTTCCTACTAATAACATTTAAAATTGGCATAATACACTTTCTATTTAAAGCAATTAAAGCAACAAATATAATGAATTGGACAATTAACATAAATCCTATTGTAGCCATAACAGATTGAATTAGTACTAAAATAATTGACAACACATGAGTTTCCCAATTCACTCTCATTTTTATAAAAGACTGAAGAAAAATAGTTCTTAAAACCCAAGTTATAAAATATCCAAAAAGTGTTGCTAATGCAGCCCCAACTGAACCAATAAAATAAATAAATATAAAATTACCAATTGTATTAACAATTGCTCCAATAATTGTTGTTTTAGCTACTAATTTTGTATTTTTAGTTGCTGCAAACAATGATCCTTCAAATTGTGATATACCACTAAATACAGTGCCAACCAATAAAAAAGGAATACATTTCCACGCCTCATAATAATCACCCTTATATAAAAATGATGCTAAAGGGATGTTACAGATTAATAATCCTGAACAAATTATTAATGATACGAAACTGTACATTGTGTAATTATTACCTATAAAACCATCTTTATCTTTGTTGTCGAATTCTGCAATTGCAGATATAGACCACGCATTATAAAATATACCTTGAAACATTGTAAGAATTGTTGGAATTTTATATGAAACAGAATATATCCCATTTTCTGCAATTCCCTTTATAAATGTCAAAATATATCTATCACTTGCATTATTAACCCACCACGAAATAGAATTTGTTATTAATGGCAAGCTATATCTTATCATTGGTTTCGACAAGTCATTATAATCTCGTAATTTAATATCTTTATATATTTCTGCCGCAACCAGTTGAAAAAGATTTTGCAATGAAACTCCTATAATGTTGCTTATCATATAACCAAGTATGCCATATTTAAAAACTAATAAAAATAATATATTACTAATACATGTAATAAACGTACAAATAATTCCACCAAAAGCAATAATTGCAGCTTGATTTTTTGCTCTTAAATATAAATTAAAAATTTGACTAATTGCACCCAGAAAAAAATAAACACATAAAAACACAAGATATACACCTGATATTTTTATAATTTGCGTAATATAAACAACTAAAACACCTATAATCAAAACAATAAAACCTTTTACTGCAACATTGATTGATGTTGAAAGAACATCTTCTTTTTTGTAATTAGAATCCATTCCAAATCTAAGAGTTGCATCAAAAATACTTAATAATAGAATCGGCGTAAGTAGCGATGCAGTTGAAGTTATTAAATCTACTGATCCATATTCAGTTGTCGTTAGAACCGCAGTATATAATGGTACAAGTAAGAACGATAGAATTTTTGATCCAAAACTTCCTATTGTAAATAACCCAATATTTTTTATTAACGATTTATTCTTTTTATTCACTATAATATAACCTCATAATCCTAATATGTAGTATCATCATAAGTAATAACTCCTGCACCCCCAGTAGCATAAATTGTATCACCAACTATCATTCTTCCCATATCACTAACGAGAACAGTCGCTAAATTTCCAATTTCTTCTGGGGTTGCATATCTTTTTGATGGAGAATAATCTAAATTTAAATCGTCATCATTGTCTTTAAGCATTGGGGTTAACGTAGACCCTGGTGCTAATCCATTAACAATTATTCCATAAGGAAGATACTTCTTAGCCATTCCTAAAGTTAAACTTCTTTCACCCCATTTCGAAAGGATATATGGTGAAATTCCAGGTCTCAATGCTGAAGACGACGTAATATTTAAAATATTTCCTTTAATATTATTATCTACCATGTACTTCACAATTAACTGCGCCATAAAATACATTCCCTTTAAATTAGTATCTAATATACTATCATATTCATTTTCTGATGTATCCGGAAATAAACTTCCTCCATTAATGCCTGCATTGTTTACAAAAATATCAACTTTTCTTTTTTCTAAATAATTTGAAATTATCTTTTCCATTTTAGATACATTTGAAATATCTAGTGAAAGAATTTCTATTTTATTATCTTTGCATCTACTAGCACATATAAGCTTATTTCGAGCATCAATTAATTTTTCAACATTTCTCCCACAAATAACAACATTTGCTTCATTCTTTAAAAAACTTTCAGCTATTGCATATCCAATTCCAGAACTTCCACCAGTTATTAAAGCACACTTTCCTTTTAATAAATGTCCCTCTAAACATGGTATAACCACTTTTTCTTTCTTTATTCTAACTAACTTTTTTTTTAAATAATTTTTAACATCCATACAATTTTCAACCTTTTATACTATGTTTTAATTTATTATATGTTTTTTCTCCAATAATATCCTTTACTATTTTTTTTGCTGAAATTGTATCTCTAAAAATTTTTTTCTTGTTTTCATCTACAATTTTTAGATAAGCATCACTTTCATCGTAATCATTAACAAATACCTCTAAAATTATAGAATTTTTAGATTTAGAAACAAATTTCGGAACAATTTCAGAGAATTCTGTCATATTTTCAGCTGAATAATAATCAAATCCGCATGACTCCGCCCATCCTTGTGCGGATCCATGATAATCTGCGGCCGCAATATAGCGATTTTGAATTTTTCTATTTTCACCATGAAGTTTAAATTCAATGCCTCCATTATTATTAACCAGAAGTATTCTTACATTATTTCGTAATCCTCGAATACTTAACGAATTCATATCATAAAAAAAAGCAAGATCGCCAATAACCATAAAACATAATTCAGATGTAGCTAAACTTTGACCTATCAATGTGGACATACCACCATCTATACCAAACGCACCTACATTAGAATAACATTCTATAGAAGAATCAAGAGAAAACATATTCCATATTCTAAGACTGTTTAATATTGAAAATTGTATGATTGAATTTTCAGGAATCCTTTCATGCAAATATTGAGCTACTGAAACATGTGAAAAAGGCACCTCAATAGAAGTACTTTTAGACTTTATTTTTTTTACCCAATTATTAAAGTAAGAATGATTTGAACATTCTGAATTAACATTATTGAAGAATTCTACACTCGAACCTTGATAAATTCTTGTTAATTTATCATAAGTATCAACTACAGCACCATCATCACAAATTCTCCAATGCTCTATTCCGTTCAAGTCATTCCTAGAAAACGCTAAAAAAAATGGATAATCCCCACTTTGTCCCCCGATGGATATCAAAACGTCCGGTTTTATATCGGTAATTTCTTTTAAATTCGAAGTTAATAACATCAAATTTCCTGCAACTGTATACTTTGAAGAAAAATTTGAAAGATGATTTGCATAAATCACTGAATTAGTATTCTCCGAGAAATGCTCAATAGCATCCTTTTCTACTTTTGAAAATGGCAAATGTTCTCCAATCAAAATAAGTATTTTCTTATTAGCTAATTCTTCCTCTCTTATGTCACTGGTATGAAATTTTCTAATTGTTCTAAACTCAGGCTCTACATTTTTTAATGGAAAATCAAGCCAAGGAACACTTAATTGTATAGGCCCAATTCCATTTTTTGAAATTTCTAAAATTGCCTCATTTACTGTTCGTAAACTATGATAATAATCATTTATATCAGAAATATATGGAAGCTCAAATGATTTTTTTACACTGTCTCTTGGAAGTGAATTTTGATCTGGAGCCTGCATATACTCTTGATATTTAAATCTAGGATGTTTTTCCATCGTAATTGCTAAAATAGGAACTTTTTTATAATAGGCTTCCGTCAATCCCGGAATGTAGTTTCTAGTTGCCTGTGCACTAGTACATACCAGCGCTACTGTATTTCTTTTCTGTAAATAAATTCCAATAGCTACATATGCAGCACTTCTTTCATCTACCACAGAATAGCATTTAAAAAAATCATCATCTTGAACTTCTTTTATAATAGGTATATTAGTTCCACCAGGACTGATAACAAGATCACAAATATTGTTTTTCTTTAAAAGTTCAACTATTATTTTAATATTATCAATATTGTTAAATTCCATCTATGTTACCCCTCCCTTAAAATACTCAAAATGCTATCTTTAAAAGCTTTATTTTTCTCTTTTATTAAATTTAATGATTCCTTTTGCTTTGAAAAAAGTATCTCTTTATCATCTATATATTTCATTATAAGTGCATATGCAGAATCAGTATTTTCCTCTTTTGCGTTAATCACACATGGATAATTTAAACTTCCAAAAAGGCCTTCAAATTTTCTACTATAAGAAATAGGAATTGTCACTACACCAGAAGAAAATGAAGCAATTGTCGAATGCATTCTAGAGCCAATAAATATATTCATATTACTAATATAACTCTTAGCTTGGATAGGTGTATCAAATGCCGGAGCTAAAACAGTATCGGCATATTTTTCATGCAATCTTTTACAAATTTTATAATCATCATCATAGGCATTTGATTTTAAATCAATTACATGAGGAATCAAGTGTACTTCATACTTCTTTGCCAGATCAGCAATTAATTTATCAATTAATTGCTGATAATTTATTGATAATCCAAATTGATTCTCTGTATGAAAACCACCTTTATATAACAATCCACTAACATTAATTCCTATTTTTTTTCTATCCGAAAAATGATATATACCTTTATCATAAGGAAGAACAAAGGCCATATCTGAAGCTAATATAGAATCAGTTATTTCAAATTTATCTTTTAATAAATTCTGTGATATTTCATCACGACAATAAATTCTATATGCTTTATCAAAAACTTTCTTTGCAATCACCTCAGCAGAGAGTGAACTAAATGGCCCATACGTTTGCGGTAGTAAAATATACTTTTTACAAACAAATTCTGCAATTCTCTTGTGTCTTATTAGTCCTTGATAATATTTTACAGAATAAATATCTGAAAAACTATCACCCATTGTAACATCAAATATTAGATCACATTTTAATAATTTTTTCAAATAATTAAAAGATAAATCTTTCAATTTTGGATTAACGTTTATAAATGAAAATTTCGGGAAAGAAGATGAGACTTTTCCTAATTCTGTACCTGAAAAGTTATAAATTTCTGTCCCGATTTCTAATTCATCATTTACAATATTTAAGAAAGAATAAACCAAAGCTTCACAGCCCTTATTAGCTGAACTAAATTCAAATCCCATCAATCCTATTTTCATTTTTTTCACTCCATTCTTTAATCCATTCAAGATATTCATAACCTTTTTCTTCAGTAGGTTCTAAAATCATTCCCTCGCACCATTCATTCCAAGCATTAATAAAAACATATTCCGTATTCTTTAAAGAATCCATATATTTAATATAATTACTTTTTTGAGGCTCCTGAACTACAAATCCTCTATATCCATGGCGTGGGGTATTATCCCAAGAAAAGAAAAGACCTCTAACTATAGAATTATCAAAATGTTTTTTCTCCATAATGTCATATAATCTATTTCCATCATACCTCTCCATGTATTTTATCCCCAATAATCTAGAAAATGTCCCAATTCTGTTCTTTATTTTATGAAATATACTTTTTCTATATTCATTTAAACTTGCATCCGGCTCCCTGATTGAATATGTATATTCAAAATCTAAAGCACTATCCCTTAAAACATTTACATTATCATATCTTGTTTCTGAAATAAATACATACAATCCTTCAAATCCTTCATCTTGACATCTTTTATTAAAATAAGAAAATATATCTGAAAACTCTTTAAAATCTGCTTTATATATTTGAAATATTGGCTTGTTATTTTTCTTCTCATATCTGTCATCCTTAAAATAAGGTAGTAAATATTGAAAATGTTGTTCCCAATCATCTTTATTTCCATATGTTTGTTTAAGTAATAATTCCTTAGATCCCTCCCATGATCTAAACCAACTATGATTAGCCCAACAAAAGAAGAACTTCATTGGAATATTGTTATTTTTTAAAAGAATTTTTGCTGGTTTTTCCAATAATTTTTTTCCACAAAAATAATAATTATAAAAAATAAAGCCATCTACCCCATATTTTTTTGCTAGATTGGCTTGCCAAACTAATATATTGGGATTTTCCAAGTTATAATAATTTTTATTTAAGGGTATTATAGGCTGTTTATGTCCTTTAAATAGGGGTTGAGCCTTTTTTACGTTAACCCATTCTGTAAATCCTTTTCCCCACCATCTATTGTTTTCTTCAATTTCATGAAATTGTGGTAAATAATAAGCAAATTTTTTCATTCGTTGATTCTTCCTTCTTGTATTCTTTGAATTTTAATAGTTAACTAAAATATTTTTCGTATTAATCTATTTAAATTATAAAATTTAAACTTTTCTTTAAGTATCTTCAATGGCACATACATAATCAATTCATAGAAATAAAATAAATACTGATTGTTCTTTAATAGGAATGTTTCTATTTTATATTCGTAACCATTATAACTTCTTAAATAATACTGCATTCTATGTCTTGAATTAAAATCTTTCAAAAAAATAATGCCCTTATAAAATGAAAAGTAAAGTAATTGTCTTTCATAAGATACTATGGATTGTATAGCTCGATTTATAATTTTATTTTTATTATTTATTTCTTCAAAATTATTCATTAAATAATTGTAACAATTTAAAACATCATTTAGATTATTAGTAATTGACTCATAATTTATTGATTTCGTTATTCCTTTATTATTATCCACATAATAATATAATTCATCATCAATCACTTTTATTTTTCTGGAATTTTTATATAATCTATAATTAAACAACAAATCTTCACCTATTCTAACTGTAGTATCAAATTGTATTCCATTAATAACATCTTTTCTAATCAATTGTCCCCAACAAGTATTCCAAAATGTACTATTTAACATTAATTCATCAACTATTTTCGCTGCATCATACACTCCAGAATTCTGGTTAAAAATACTTCTCTTTATTTTACCTCTTTTATCGTTTTTATACTTAAATCGAACAACATCCACTTCTTCACTAAAGTTATTAATACTAATTTCCATAGCATTACAATCTAAATAGTCATCAGCATCGACAAAACAAATAAATTTGCCATTAGCATTCATTAATCCAATATTCCTCGTTTCGCTTGGTCCTGAATTATCTTTATTTATAATTTTAATCATTTTACTATATTTTTTTAAAACAGTGCTTGTGGCATCTGTAGACCCATCATTAACTACAATTATTTCCAATTGTTTATATGTTTGAGAAATCAAACTATCTATGCACTTTCCTATACTCATTTCACAATTAAACGCAGGAATAATTATTGAAATTAATTCTTTATGCATCTATCTTCTCCTTTACTTTTATTTATTAAAAAGCAGTATGCATATACAATAGATAAATAAAACTGAAGATGTGCTTCATTATATGAAACCATTGTAGCATCAATAAATAGTAAAACAATGAATAGAATTGTATTTATAATTAAGAGTGTATCTTTCCTTTTTTTCAATTTTATAAATCTAGACATAATCTTAATATGTGGAATGTAGTATATAGCAAATCCAAGTACACCTAAATCCGCTAATATTTCCAAATAATTGCATTCTGCCCAACTAAACTGTAGTGTATTGAAATACTTAAATGAATCAATGCCTACACCAATAAATGGATGTTTTAAAAAAGTAGAATAAGCATCTTTTAGGAAACTGAATCTACTCAATGTGGATAAATCATTTGTATTAGCAATATTATTTTTTCCAAAAAATGACAAGAAAGATTGAATTCTATATCCAATAGCATCATAAAATATTTGAATATGCATAATTGAAAAATAAGTAATGCAAAATATTATAATAAATATAAACAGATTTTTTATTAATTTTAATGGATTATCACTCTTTATATAAAATAATATTGCTAATGCAATCAAAATTATAAAAATCTGCTTTTTTGAACCAGACATTAAGGAAAATATAGTAAAAATTATAGTTAATAAAAATCTCATCTTATTATTTCTAATTAAGATTCCGTCTTTATCCCCTATTAAAATTGCCGAAAAAACTCCTAATACATATGTAATTCCTGTATTTCCATATGAATTATCGGGGTCATGTGATAAAAAATTACCAACTCTAGCATTTCCCCAAGCGCTCATAGGTATAACAATTATCATTCTTATACATAATATACATGAGCCAATAATACAAAATTTAAGTAGTTTAACAAAATTTTTCTCAGAATCTACATAAACTAAAACGCATAAACAGATAAGTACTCTATAAATCATACTTATACACAAGTGATCAATATTGTTATTTGAAGACCATATTGAAGAAATAATACATAAAATAATAAATAATAGTTTATACGTTCCAAATTTCAGAATATGTTTTTTTATCCTTCCAGTTTTTAATCTATTAAAAACCAAACTTGCCAATAATAATAATGATTCAACAATAATAACATTTGTATAATCTCTAAACGAAAGAAACGTACAGACAAATACACACATAAATATATCTAGGAAATTATGAAAATTAATTTTTAATTTAAATGATTTTTTCATCTAAAACCTCCAAATATAACATAAATAACGATTTAATATTATTCGATATATTAAATCTAGAATCTATTGTAAATCGTGCTTTTTCAGCCATTTGTTCTTTTTCTATTGGATTATCGAGAACTCGACGTAACGCACATATAATACTATATTCACTATTATCTTTAATCATAATTCCATTTTCTCCATCTTGTATCACCTGAGGTATACCTCCAACATTGGTGCAAATTGGAATATTTTTATAGGCCATTGCTTCAAGCAAAGACATTGGCATTGCCTCAAATTTAGAAGGTAAAATAAAAATAGAATTATTTTTTAATTGTTCCGTTTTCTGAGAATCAGAAACCCACCCCACTAAATTAACCATTTCTTTCAATTTATAATCAACAACAAATTTAGAAACTTTTTCATTTTCACCACTACCACAAATATTTAATTTAACCTTAGGATAATCATCTTTAATTGATGCCAATGCTGATAAAAGCTCATAAATTCCTTTATCTTCACATAATCTTCCCAAAAATAAAATATGTTCATTACTGCTATCTTTACTAAAATCATCCGGAACCTCAACCCCATTATATAAAACAACTATTTTATCAAACGAAACTATTTTTTGAAAATAGCCTTTCCATTCTTCTGACAAAACAATAATTTTATCAGCTTCAGATAAACCATTTTTTATTATTTCTTTTTTATTTTCACTAACTGATTCAAAAAAATCAGCAAATCCTCCCCCATGTATATGTATAATAACCTTTTTATTATGCTTCTTTGCTAATTTCAAATATTTAATTTTTCGAAACGTGCTTCTCCCAGATGCCATGTGAATGTGAATAATATCATATTTGTCAATAATATTTTTATATTCAAAATAACCTATGATTTCTTTTATCCCCTTTTTGATACTGCTTTTATCATTTATTGATTCACAATAATTTAATTTTACTAAATCCGATAATCCATAATCAAAATAGTTATTAACAACTGTAGTCATTCCACCTTTGACATTTCTTGCTGGTCCAACCATTAATACTTTTATTTTTTCTTTTTCCCTCTTAAATTCATTATTATGATTCATTAAAATTCCTCCAACATTCGTCCAAATTAATTACTTTTAGAAAATATTTGGATTCTCTCTTTCGTTCTTCAAAAAGCGGCTCTAAAGTCCCAATTTTCCTTGCTTGTATTTCCATCAATGATTAATACAAAAAAAGTGCATTTTAAATTATATTTTCCTATCTATGCATTTCCAATACGGAATTCTCAATTTTTCACCAAACATTAAATCAGTCTTATAAGTAATATCCGCATCAAATCCTGAATTAGGAGAAAGCGTAATCTCCCCAAAATAAATCTTTCCATCAATATTGTACAAATCAATTCTCGCAAATATAAAATCTTGAGAAAGTACTTTAGCAATTTTTATCATCTCATCTAGATTTTTAGGACACAGAATTTGAGGGTCTAAAATATTATCATCTCCTTTATTTAACGGAACAAAATTCCATTCTTGATCATAATAATAATATTTAGCTCTGTGTGTGTTTTGTCCAAATCTATCTTTGCATACAAGAATCACATCTGGTTTTCCATTAAAACAATAAATTTTATAATCCATCGGTACTTTGCCATTATCAGAAATAAACTTTTCACATAAAATCGTAGGTTTAATATTTCTATATTGATACTCTCTTCCTATATAAAAGAAATTACTATTCAACGATTTTTCAATTTTATTTTTCGCAACTGAATAATTTAATTTATTCTTATTGGTACATACCACCAATCCCCCAGAATCATGATTACACTTTAAGACAAATTCATTAGGCAATTGATTAAAATTAATATCTTCATATTTTTCCCATTTACCTAATAGCGGAATTAAGTACTGTTCCCCAATCTTTTGCTTCACATATTCTCGAACTAATAATTTATCTGATACAACAGATTGTAATGGAAAACGATAATTAAATTTCATCCACTGTAATTTTTCATTTAATGTTTTTGGATTATTTATGTTTAACTTTCTTCCTACTCTCATACGATAGTATAGCTTTATATATAATCTATCTGGTAAGAATTTAAGACTTTTCTTTACGAAAGTCATTATCTTTTCTCTATTCATTCCCCAAATTCCTTTTCTATGAATTGTTCTATATTTTCAATGATTCTTTTTGTATTACTTGCATATTTTCTATATTGGGTATTTTTTGCGACACTCAATGCATCACTTAAATTTTCTAATTTTCTACATGGACAAATGAGCTTTAATTTTTCAAATTGTTCTATCAATTGCAACTGATGATCATCCACATGCTCTCCAAATCGAGCCAATCTAGGCACTGCTATAACCTTTTTCCCTTTTTTTACTGCACCAATAATGGCTCCTGTACCACCATGTGTAACAACAATATCAGACTTTTCCATCATTTTTGCAAATTCATCTCGATCCAAAAAAACTTTATATTCGTAATTTTTAGGTTTATAATCACTATATCCAATTTGTGCAAAAATTTCCTCTTGTATCGTCCCTTTCTCTACCAGTTCGTCCACAGCTTTCAGCAATCTATTAAATTGAAATTTTTGCGATCCTAACGTTATAAATATCATTCAAAATACTCCTTAATAAATGCCACCCATATAAATTGCATCGGGATAAACATTTAACATAGATTCCCATTGTACATAAAAACGATCTGCAAATTTATACAACAATTTTCCTGTCTGTGTAGCAGATGTTACTTTAGCAAAAGATTCTATGTAAATCAGTTTTTTCCTACATAATTTCATAATAAGACACATCGGTATCATCGCTAATACCCCTGTACAAATTATTACATCTGGTTTCTCTTTTGTATATATCTTTATTGATTTTACCAAATTAAAGAGCATCGCAAATAAAAAATTTTTTTCTTTACGATTTACTTGTTTAAGATAATAAGTTTTTTCTCCTTTTGCCTTGGTCTTGTATTTAGTTTTTTCAGTAATAACAAAGCTATCATATTCATCCATCAGTGGTTTCAACATCATTAATTGCTCATAATGTCCTCCTGATGAAGCAGCAAAACATATTTTTAATTTTTTATCTTGTCTCTTTTTCATCATTTTCACCCTAATCTCTATTAAAAATATCCCTCGTATAGACCTTATCTCGTACATCATCCAAGCATTTATCATATCTATTGGCAATGATTGCATGACTCATTTCTTTAAACTTCTCTAAATCATTGACTACTTTACTTCCAAAAAATCTGCTTCCATTCTCCAATGTAGGCTCATAAATTACAACCATAGCACCTTTAGCTTTTATTCTTTTCATGACTCCTTGAATTGAACTTTGCCTAAAATTATCACTATTACTCTTCATTGTTAATCTATAAACACCTATGATACAGCTTTTCTCTTCTTCAGCACTATAGTCTCCCATATTATACGAATCATAATATCCCGCTAACTCCAATACAGACTCTGCAATAAAATCTTTACGCGTCCTATTACTCTCAACAATTGCCTCAATCAAATTTTCTGGTACATCCTGATAATTTGCTAATAATTGCTTCGTATCCTTCGGTAAACAATATCCTCCATATCCAAAACTAGGATTATTGTAATGACTTCCAATTCTAGGATCCAAACAAACACCATCAATAATATGCTTTGTATCTAAGCCTTTACTTTCTGCATATGTATCCAATTCATTAAAATAAGCAACTCTTAACGCTAAATAAGTATTCGCAAATAACTTAACGGCTTCTGCTTCTGTAAATCCCATAAATAACGTATCAATATTTTCTTTTATAGCCCCCTCCTCTAATAAGCTAGCAAACATCTGCGCTTTCTGTGTTAATCTTTCATCCTCCAGATCTGTTCCAACAATAATACGACTTGGATAAAGATTATCATATAGTGCTTTAGATTCTCTTAAAAATTCTGGACTAAAAATAATATTCTTACTTCCAGTTTTTTTCCTAATATATTCTGTATATCCTACTGGAATCGTGGATTTAATAACCATAATTGCTTCTGGATTACATTCCATCACAAGATCAATCACCGCTTCTACCGCAGATGTATCAAACTTACGTGTTGCAGAATCATAATTTGTAGGTGCTGCAATTACAACAAAATCTGCACCTTTGTATGCTTCATATGCATCCATCGTTGCAGTCAATTTTAAATCTTCTTCTCTTAAATATTTTTCAATATATTCGTCTTGTATTGGGGATTTTCTTTCATTAATCAATTCTACTTTTTCTTCTACAATATCGACGGCATATACTTCATGATGCTGAGAAATTAAACATGCAATTGATAAGCCTACATATCCAGTTCCTGCAACTGCAATTTTTAGTCGTTTTTTTTGTCTCATTACTTTTTATCTCTCCCTTAACAACTATAATATCTTATACTACTCCTACTGTGCCCCATCATCCCCACAAACAACAAGCCACACTGTCTTAAACAATATCCCAATATCCCTCCAGATAGACCAATGATCGATATAATCAACATCCATCTGAACAATCTCCTCAAAGTCCGTGATCGTACTTCTTCCACTTACCTGCCAAACTCCAGTCAGTCCAGGCTTCTGGCAAAGTCTTTTCTTATGATAAGCACTATACTGTTCAAACTCATCCACTGTAGGCGGTCTTGTCCCTACCAGACTCATATCCCCCTTCAGTACATTCCAAAACTGTGGAAGTTCATCAATACTAGTCTTCCTGATAAACTTTCCAACCTTGGTAATTCTCGGATCGTCTTTCATCTTAAACATCAAGCCGTCCATCTCATTCTGTGCCATAAGCTCTTTCTTGCGCTCTTCCGCATCCTGATACATCGAACGGATCTTATAGATCTTGAAGATCCTTCCATTCTTCCCAACTCTCTTCTGTGAGAAGAACAGCGGCCCTGGTGATTCTAGCTTCACCAGGGGTCCGACAATGATCACTGCGATCGCTGTGATCAGCATTCCAACTAATCCCCCGGCAATGTCCATTGCTCTCTTCATCATCAGCATGACAAATGATACATTATGACCAGAGAAACTTACACTCTCATAAGGTCCAACCTTCTCCAGTGATCGTTCCAGATTCTCATTGATCTGAAACTGAGAAATGTTAAGATTCGTCTTAATTCCCATGTCCTCAAAGTTCTGTACTGTCATCGCGATTGGAAATTCGTCATCCATCGGTATATATAAGAATACTTCATCCACAACCGACCGCATCGCATATTCAAAAATACTTCGATATGAATGTGCCACAACCGGAATCTCGTTGATAAGCCATCCTGTCATGTCTTTGTCCACAACTGCAACACTTGTGATCCACAGATCCCAGTTCTTCTCTTCCATGATATTCCCGATCACTTCTTCTGCATGATCACTCGTTGTGATGATCATCATCTTTCTTGCATAAGAATGATCCTTTCTTCTTGATAACCAATACTTCCGATAAGCTCGATGTATGATCTGCATCCATACAAAGCCAAATCCAGAAGTAAAGATATATATAAATCTGGAGTAATCTTCTGCATCCTGGATCAGAAATGCGACCATCGCCATTCCTGCTGCCATCAGAATGACCGTCTGCAGATTCATTCTCATTTCTTCTATAAATTTGCGCTTAAAAAAGCCACGATTTGGATGAAACAGAAAGTAGATCATCATAAGCACTACGATCGCAATGAGCCAACGATAATATGTATCGTTCCCCATCACGGTATACCCTGTTTCAATATTTCCAAACCGCAGCCATACTGCTGCAAGATAACCAACAGTAACTCCCACCAGATCCAATAAAAAGATCAGGAAGTTCTGCATCTGTAATCTTGTTACCCCCATATTCTATTTCATCCCCATTTATTTTTACACCTTGTGTTAATTATCTATACTTTCCAAAGTATAGCATATATTTTCTAAATTTCAATACAAATCTTTGTACTTTTTGTCGAACTTTAATTTTATTCTTATTTTGTATATTGTTTCTTTGAACTTTCGGCTTTTATTTTGAACTTTTCATTGAACTTTTCTTGCTTTTGTGCTATATTAAACAAAATCATTTGAACTTTGAATTTTATTTTGAACTTTTATCGGAGGGTGTTATGAATCAGACATTTACCTTTGCAGATCGCTTAAAGTCTGCAATGGAACAAAAACATATGAAACAGGTTGATCTTATTCATGCAGCAGAGACTGCCGGAGTCAAGGTCGGGAAAAGTCATATCAGCCAGTATGTCAGCGGCAAGACGGTTCCTCGTGCAGAGATTCTTCATTTCTTATCTGAAACTCTTGATGTCGATGCTGACTGGCTTTCTGGAAATGGAGGGAATGCTGTGAATCTGGAAACTTCTCCAAGGAGAACATTTAGCAAATCTACCAAATTAGATAATGTACTTTACGATGTACGTGGTCCTGTCGTAGATGAAGCGAACCGCATGGAACGTAATGGAACTCATATCCTGAAATTAAATATCGGGAATCCTGCTCCATTTGGTTTCAGAACCCCGGATGAAGTCATCTATGATATGAGACATCAGTTAGCTGACTGCCAGGGATATTCTGCTTCTCAAGGATTATTTGCTGCAAGAAAGGCGATCATGCAGTATGCACAGCTTAAGAAAATCCCAAATGTTGATATCGACGACATTTATACTGGAAATGGTGTCAGTGAGCTGATCAATCTGTCAATGTCTGCTTTATTAGATGATGGGGATGAGATTTTGATCCCTTCTCCGGATTATCCTTTATGGACGGCTTGTGCAACGCTTGCTGGCGGGAAAGCAGTTCATTATATCTGTGATGAACAGTCTGAATGGTATCCTGATATGGAAGATATCAAGCGAAAGGTAAATTCCCGTACAAAAGCGATCGTTCTGATCAATCCTAACAACCCAACGGGGGCTCTTTATCCAAGAGAAGTCTTACAGCAGATCGTTGATATCGCGAGAGAACATCAGTTGATGATCTTCTCTGATGAGATTTATGACCGTCTGGTGATGGATGGAGAAGAGCATGTATCCATCGCTTCCTTAGCTCCAGATCTGTTCTGTGTGACATTCTCTGGTTTATCCAAGTCTCATATGATCGCTGGTTTCCGTATCGGATGGATGATCTTAAGTGGTAATAAGGCGATCGCGAGGGATTATATTGAAGGTTTAAATATGTTATCAAATATGCGCCTTTGTTCCAATGTTCCTGCACAGGCAGTTGTCCAGACAGCACTTGGCGGCCATCAGAGTGTCAATGATTATATCATTCCTGGTGGACGTATTTATGAACAGAGAGAGTTTATTTATAATGCGTTGTGTGATATCCCTGGTATCAGTGCAGTGAAACCAAAAGCTGCTTTTTATATCTTCCCGAAGATTGATACGAAGAAGTTTAACATTACAAATGATGAGCAGTTTGCTCTTGATCTACTTCGTGAGAAGAAGATTCTGATCGTGCATGGAAGTGGATTTAACTGGAAGGATCCGAATCATTTCAGAGTGGTTTATCTGCCTCGTGTGGAAGTGCTTGAGGATGCTTCTGTGAAGCTTCGTGATTTCTTGGAGTATTATAGACAGTAAAATCTTACTCCATTATAAATTTTTGAAGAATGTACAATCAAAAAGAGAACTTACCCGCTTGTATGTAAGTTCTCTTTTTTATTATCTCTTATTATACTATCATTATCATTTTTGTTAATATTTTACTTGCAATTATTTTACATTACAGATTCATATAAAAATAAACAAACACCGGCATAGTAACCACCGCCAACAATGTCGTCATTACATTGATCGCGCTTGCGTATTTCGAATCGTTTCCGTACACCTGACACATCTGTGTGATCGTTGAGGCGCATGGTGTGATCGCTGCCATGTATGTGATCAGGATGATGTTTTCTGCCTGTGGGTGCCAGTTTTTCATTCCTAATAGAATAATGACTGCCAGTGCTATGATCGGTTCGATCACTAATCGGATGAATGTGACCAGGTAGATTCTTTTGTTTGTAAATACTTTCTTTAGATCGACTCCTGCGATCAGCATTCCTGTGACGATCATACTTAATGGTCCGATCATGCTTCCAACGGATGACAGGGTATTTCCTATGATCTCTGGAAATCTGATCTTCGTGAAGAATAAGAATACTCCTGCGAATACAGAGATCATGTTTATATTTAACAGGATCTTCTTTAAACTGATTTCTGTTTCTCCACTGATCTTACATTTGCAGTGGGTCCAGATGAAGAATAATTGGACACTCATGAAGACACAGCCGTAGATGACCCATTCTTTTCCTAAGATATAAGTGACTAATGGTACGATCAGATTTCCTGAGTTGGAATAGTAGGCAGATGTGTATTCCACCGTGTTTAAATGAAACATTTTTCCCATGATCCATGTGACAAACAGTAATAAAAACTGCAGGATCACAGATGCGATACATGCAACTGCCAGTCCTTTCATAATGCTTGGGGTATAGTCTACCTGAAATGCGGTGATGATCACAGATGGTACGATCAGATAGAGTATGATCTTTGAGATCACTTTGCTGTCTTCTTCTTTTAAAAATTTGATCTTTACCATAATGTAACCCATGAGGATCATCAGGAATAGTTGTACGATCTGTTTTAGCAGCAGAATACTGATTTGCATGGTGTTTTCCTTCTTTCTTTCGTGTGTTTTCTTAATGTCTCATCCTAGTATATCATTCTGCTTTTTTTATACAAGAAATGTTTCGAATTTGATACATCTTTCTTCGTTGTTTTTCCTGGAATCATCTTGATAATCTTCCCAAAAAGTATTAGAATCTGTATAGTTTTTTGAAAGAGGGTATTGTATATGAAAAATTCTTCGAAACAGTCCGTGAAGATGGATATGCTTCATGGCAGTTTATTCGATAAGATGTTAATGTTTGCTATGCCGCTTGCTGCCTGTAGTATCTTACAGCAGCTTTTTAATTCGGTCGGTACTGCCGTTGTCGGACGGTTTGCGAGCAGCGAGGCTTTGGCGGCGGTTGGTAGTAATAGTTCTGTGATCGCTTTGATGGTTACATTGTTTTCTGGGATTTCTCTTGGTTCTAATGTTGTGATCGCCAATTATATCGGACAGAATGATACGAAGCGGATTCCTCGTGTGGTACATACCGCTGTGTCTCTTGCACTGCTTAGTGGTGTGTTTTTACTGATTCTTGGACAGTTTGTGGCTCATCCGATCCTTTTGCTGATGGGTGCACCGAAGGATATCATTCATCTTGCAACGTTATATCTGCGGATTTATTTTCTTGGAATGCCATTTTTTATGTTATATGATTTCGGTGCTTCCATTCTTCGCAGTATCGGAGATACACGTCGTCCGATGTATGCTTTGATCGTGTCTGGTATTGTGAATGTGATCTTGAATCTTCTATTTGTCGTTGTATTTCATATGGGTGTTGCGGGTGCCGGACTTGCGACGGTTGGTGCGAATGCAACAAGTGCGATTCAGATCCTTTATTTTCTGACGCATGAAGAACTTCCGATCCGCTTGTCTTTTAAGTCTTTGACGATCGATCGGGATGCTGTTTCTAAGATCCTGAAGATTGGGGTTCCTGCGGGACTTCAGGGAATGGTGTTCTCTCTTGCCAATGTCTGTATCCAGTCTGGGATCAACAGTTTTGGAGCTGGCGGGATCGCGGGTTCTGCTGTGGAATTAAATTATGAGTATTTTGCTTATTATCTGGTCAATGCCTTTGCTCAGACGGTGGTTACATTTACCGGACAGAATTATGGTGCGAAGGATGAGGGACGTTGTAAGAAGATTTTTCGTCTTGGAATATTGTGCAGTGTGATCTCTTGTGGAATCCTTAGTACGATCTTTGTTGTATTCCGTACGTTCTTTATTGGATTATTTACAAGTGATCCATCTGTCTATCATTATGCTCAGCTTCGTTTTTTGATCGTTCTGACATTCGAGTGTCTGACAAGTTCTTATGAGATCAGTGGTGGCTGTCTGCGTGGATTTGGACGTTCCATGACTCCTGCGATCCTAACAGTGTTTGGATCTTGTGTATTACGTTTGATCTGGCTTGCAACGGTCTGTAACTGGTTCCATGATTATAAGCTTTTGATGGCGATCTATCCGATCTCTTGGGTGTTGACTGGAACGATGGTTCTGGTGGCTTATTTTAGGACACGTAAGAAGCTGTTTTTATAATTTGATAATGTGATTAAAATGTCTGTTATACCTATTTGTTTCATAATAGATCTAACAGACATTTTTCTTTGCTATTTTTAATATTTAACACACAAAAAACCGAACAATTTACGTAAATTGAAATCATATTTACGTAAATTGTTCGGCTTTATTTCACTTATTTACTTCCTATTCATCTTCCTGCAATGCATATGCTCTTTCTTCGATCGATTTCTTCTTTGTTTCTTCATAGTTCTTTAACTCTTTGATTGCCTGTCCTGACATTGCATACAGAATGAAGATATTAAAGATCGTCATTAATCCAATTCCGACATCTCCTAAATCCCATACGAATGTATAGGTCTGGATTCCTCCGATAAATAACATCACAAGTGCTAATACTTTATAGGCTGTCTGCCATCCCCATTTGTCACCGAACAGGTAGGCGACGTTGGATCTTGCATAGAATAAGATTCCAAGGAATGTCGAGAAACTGAACATCCAGAGGATCACTGCGATAAATACAACTCCGAATCCTCCTAAATGGTAGTTCATTGCTGTCTGTAACAAGTTCATACCGGTTAATCCATTGGTCAGATTCTGTGGTGCTAATAACATCAACATTGCCGTACAGCTACAGATCACGATCGTGTCGATAAAGACTCCTAATGCCTGTACCAGTCCCATCTGTGCTGGGCGTTCACAGTCTGCTGCTGCGGCTGCACATGGTGCGGATCCTGATCCTGCTTCGTTGGAGAATAATCCTCGTTTCACTCCGTTCATAAGAACTGCTCCAAACCCTCCGGCTGCGACCTGACGGATTCCAAAGGCTTCTTTGAAGATTCTTGCAAAAACCCCTGGAATGCTTGGCAGATTCGTGAGGATCACAAAAATCGTAATCCCGAAGTAAATGACTGCCATGATCGGTACCACGATATCTAATACTTTGACAGTTGCATTCTTCCTTAGTACGATCACTGCTGCCACAATAACAAGCACGATCGTTGTATAAAGTGTTGGAATATGGAAGGCATTGTGGAATGATTCTGCCACGGAATTACTTACCACCTGACTGATCCCACACCAGCAGATCAATCCTGAAATTGCAAATAAGACAGCGATCAGCGTGTGTTTTTTCTTCTTTCCTTGTCTCTCTTCCATAAAGTGGTGAATATAATAGGCTGGTCCTCCTCGATATCCACCATACAGGGGGTCTTTTTCTTTATGTAACTGTGCAAGAGTTGCTTCGATAAAGGCTGTCGATGATCCAAGCAATGCTGTGATCCACATCCAGAATACGGCCCCTGCTCCACCTGCGGATATTGCTGCGACAACTCCTGTCAGATTCCCCATTCCGACACGTGTTGCTGTTGATACGATCAAGGTCTGTAAAGAAGAAAGACTGCTTTTTTCATCTTTTCCATTCTTATTGTTTGCTGTTAGTGCTTTGACCATATCCGGGAATAGACGGATTGGTAAAAATCTTGTTTTGATCGTAAAAACAATACCTGCTGGAAGCAGCAATATAATGAGCAGCGAAAGTCCCAGGCTTCCACCTCCTGGTAACGGAACATGAATCCATTCTCCCCATAAAAACTGATATATATTTTCTATTAGCCGAACAATCATTGACTTGCCTTTCCTTTCATTGTTTTTTCCAAAAAAGAAGGCATGCAGTTTTATTCTGTTATGCATGCCTTCTTTTTATTATATAAAATTTTCTGATAAATGTCAAAAAATTTACTTCGTATACCTGCTTATCAGTGCAAGGATCAAGAAACATACCACCTCAAGCAGTACGATCGTTCCTCCCGGCTTAAGACCTACATAATAAGACAGTGTTAATCCGATCACTGTTGTGACCAATGCTGTGATCACACCGATGATCATGACTGCTTTGTAGCTTCGTCCTACCTGCATTCCGCATGCGATTGGGATCACAAGCATGGATGAGACGATCAGTGTTCCAACCGTTCTTGATGCGATCGATACCGTCAATGCGGTCAATAAAGTAAAGATAAAATTGATCGTCTTGACAGGTACACCGCTGATCCTTGCTGCATTTTCATCAAATCCGATATAGAATAGTTCTTTATATAGAAGCAATACACAGAGCAATACTAACACACTGATCACACATACGATCTTCAGTTCGTCTTTGCTGATGGATATGATACTTCCAAATAAGAAACTGTTAAAGTTCGTTCCGTTTTTTACGAATCCGGATAGAATACCAGCAAGTCCGATCCCTGTTGACATAATGATCGATATCGCCATCTCAGAATATCTTGGGATCTTTCTTCGGATCGCTTCAACTCCCAGGGCTGCAAACAGACAGATTCCCATTGCTCCTAAGATTGGATTGATTCCTAATAACAAGCCCAGAGCAACACCTGCCAGGGATGCATGAGAGAGTGCATCTCCGATCATGGACATTCTCTTTAAGACGATCGTGATTCCGATCAATGGTGCGATCACGGCCAGTAAGATTCCTGTAATAAATGCGCGCTGCATAAATCCGTATTGTAACATCTCGATCATTCTTCCACGATCCTCCCTTCATCCATTCTTAAAATACGATCACATCCTTTACATTCCTGCAGTCTTCCGTGTGTGATCATAAAAATGGTCGTATTGTATTTTGTATTGATTTCATAGAGCATATCGTACAAGATCTTTGTTGATCTTGCATCTACTCCCGTTGTTGGTTCATCTAAGATCAGAAGTTTCGGATCTCCGATCATTGCTCTTGCGATCATCACTCGCTGCTGCTGTCCACCAGATAATTCACCGATCCGTCTCTTAAGGAATTCTTCCATTCCAAAATCCCTTAGTGTCTCTTTAATCTTATTCTTATGTTTTTTATGTGGCAGATGAAACAAGCCAAGTTCCTGATAAAGTCCTGTGATCATGATCTCTTCTACCGTTGCTGGGAAGCTCTGGTTCTTACTGATCCCATTCTGTGACACGTAACCGATCCGTTTCTTTAATCTTGGATCGTTATTCATCAGGATGATCTCTCCTTCATCTGGTTTCATTTCACCTAAGATCAGACGCATAAGTGTACTTTTTCCGCTTCCATTTTCACCAGTCAGAACAACATATTCGCCTTCATGGATCGTCAGATTGATCTCTTCTAAGACTTCCGTATCACTGTATCCGAATTTTACATGATTTAATTGTATCATCTGTTTTGTGTTTGATTCACTCATTCGCTTAATGCCTCTTTGATCGCAGCGAGATTTTGTTTCATTACGGAAAAATAATCTTCTCCTGCTTTGATTTTTTTGTTACTTAGTCCTTCCAGGGGGGTTAACATCTTTGCATTGGCTCCGGTCTCTTTTGCAATGGTTTTCGCTACTTTCGGGCTCACCAGTTCTTCAAAAAAGATTGTTTTTACCTGATGTTCTTTTGCAAAGCGGATCACTTCGCTCATCTGTTTGGGATCTGGTTCATCATCTGCGGATAATCCCTCAATTCCCATCTGTTCTAACCCATATGCGTGACATAGATAGCCAAATGCTTCATGTGCCACAACAAGTTCTTTCTTTGTAAGTTTGGATGTTTCTTCCTTATATAATGTATCTAATTTGTCACATTCTTTTGCGTATCTCTTATAATTCGCTTCGTAATAATCTTTATTCTCTGCATCCACTTTGATCAATGCTTTCTTGATCTTGTTCATCTCATACTTTGCATTCTGTGGATCTAACCAGACATGGGGATCATTCTCACTGTTGTGTTCGTGATCGTGTTCATGTGCATCCTGATCTTTTAGTAACTTGATCCCTTTGGATGCTTCAACGCTTGTAAGTTCTTCCGTATCAAGGCTTTCCAAAACGTCATCTACCCATTGTTCCATGCCGGCTCCATTATAAATGAAAATGTCTGATTTCTCCATCTCGATCAGATCCTTCGTTGATGGTTCCCAGTCATGAGGTTCTGTTCCTGCTGGTACTAAATTGATCACTTCTACTTTGTCTCCACCGATCTTCTTTGCAAAATCATACATGGTGTAAAAACTTGTTGTAATTCTTATCTTGCCATTTGATTTCTTCTTGCTTGTATTGCCAGTACATCCTGCCATGCAAAAACTCATGGATATGATGCATACCAGGATCATCCAAATCTTTTTTCTCATTCTTCTCTACTCCAATTTCTGCGGTTTCTCTCTGGTATTTATAGCAAATCTTTCTTGGTCGTGTCAAGCGTGGTTTACGAATGATCGCTGAAAATAGACGTGCGAAATGCATTCTGTGACCATAATTCATTCCCATAGATGATCCTGTAACATCCAGTATACATCAGGGCTGCGAGCACTACGTCCACCACACTGTGTTGTTTTAAGAACATCGTCGACATGATAATTAATATCGTTAAGACAACACATGCTGTATCGGTGCTTTTCTTATATTTTCTCTGATTCTTCAAAATCGCAACACAGCATGCCAGAGAGTTAAATACATGGATACTTGGAAGTACATTCGTCGGAGTATCCGTGTGATAGATCATCTGTACTGCTTTGATAAAAATGCTGTCTCCAGTAAGAACTGGTCTTAGATCCTGTCCATTCGGAAATACTAATGAGATGATCAAAAACAGGGTCATGCCTGTTCCAAGTGTTATGATCAACTGATAATATTCTTTCCATTGATTCTTATTAAAAAACATAAAATAAAAAACTGTAACTGCTACAAATAAGAACCATAATAGATATGGTACGATGAAATATTCACAGAATGGTATCTGATCATCTATCGTTGTATGTATGATGTAATGATGCACATCTCGATCTTCAATGTAGGAAAATGTGATCATATAAACTATAAAAAATACTGCAATCATACCAAGATGCCCATTTTTTATGATCTCATTTAATTTTGTTCTCAATTGTGACTCCTTTCTTCAAAATCATTGCCTGTTAGAAAGTGTATACATATAGTAGTACCACGATTTTGTAGAAATTTCAAATCTTTTATCGAAATAGTTGTGGCGGGATCTTCTTAACTAGCACTCCACTTAACACTCCGATGATGATCCCTGCGATCGTTCCTGTGATCAGTAATACTGGTGCATAATAATAAATCTTTGTATTCTCCATTAAGAAAACAGCAACACTGAGCTGCCCGATATTATGCGCTACTCCGCCTCCAACGCTGATTCCAATGGGTGAGAATCCTTCGATCTTCTTTAGAAGTCCCATGATGACCAGACTTAAGATCCCCCCTGCCAGACTGTAGGCGATCGTCATTGGATTTCCAAACAAGAATCCTGCCAGTACAACTCGGATCACTGAGATCTCAAGCGTTCTTGTCCATGTTGTAAAGAATAACAAAACCATGATCACTCCATTGGCAAGTCCTAATTTCACTCCGGGAATTCCAACTGGTACCGGGATCAATACTTCTATATAGGATACAACAAGTGCCAATGTTAAAAACATCGCATCTGTCGCTAATCTTTTTGTTGACATATATTTTATTTCTCCTGTTGTTTTCTATCTCATCTGATGTTTATTGTGTTACCCCGTCTAATTCCTGTTCTTTGCCATCTTCTGATTGAATCTCGATCACTACTTTATGTGGCAGACATACGATCGTTTCTCCTGATTTCTCGATTGCTTTATGGTCTGCACAGATCTGGTCTTTACAGTCTGCTTTTTTCATTGTAACTTTTCCATCTTTGATCTGCATGACGTTCGTGCCATTTTCCTCTGGAATTTGATAAATCTGATCTTTCTTGATGGATGTTTTGTACACTTCTTTTCCTTCAACTGTCACGATCACTTCTTTTCCGTCTTTTTGTGTCATCTTGATCGCTGCAAAACTAATCAGCGAAATTGCCAGTACTGCTACGATCAAGATCATATCTTTTTTCTTCATCTTTATACCCTGATTCTTCCCAGTACTTCTCCGATTGGGTCTGTAATGCACAAATCTGCCTGTTTATCTCTGCTTGTCGCATCACGATTCAGTACTGCAAGATATTTTCCTTTAAAATAATCGATCATTCCAGCGGCTGGGTAGACAACCAGTGATGTTCCTCCAATGATCAGCATATCTGCCTTGGAAATGGCTCTGACTGCTCCGTTGATTGTCTGAGAATCTAAACCTTCTTCATATAATACAACATCTGGTTTGATGATTCCCCCACATTCATCACAATATGGGACTCCTTTGGCATTCACGACATAATTCACATCGAAGAACTTACCGCATTTCTGGCAATAGTTTCTGTGAACACTGCCGTGCAGTTCAAAGACATTTTTACTTCCTGCTGCCTGATGAAGCCCGTCGATATTTTGCGTAACGATCGCAGACAGTTTTCCCGCCTGTTCCATCTCTGCAAGTTTTAAATGTGCCTTATTCGGTTTTGCATCCAAGAAGATCATCTTATTCTTATAAAAATCATAAAATTCTTCCGTATGCTGTGTATAAAATGTATGGCTTACCATAACCTCGGGTGGATATTTATAAGTCTGGTGATACAAACCATCCGTGCTTCGAAAGTCTGGAATATGACTCTCTGTTGAAACACCTGCGCCACCAAAGAATACGATATGATTACTTTCATCGATCATCTGTTGTAATTTTTCAATCTTTTCGTTATCCATGACTTTTTCCTCCTTGAAATCTAATTGATCAAAAATCATCTACAAAGTTAGTTTCTTATAACTTATTTTTATATACTTTATCTTTTATTGTACAAGAAAAAAAGGCCTCTTGTAAAGAAGCCTTTTCATTTTTTTAATCATTGCTTTGTTCTTGAATCTTACTGATCTGGTGTAAAGTCTCAAAAACTGCTGCCATATCGTCTTTAATTAGTTTTCTTTGTTGTTCATAAATACTGCGATAGTATTTTGTTCTTATTGGATCAGGTTCATAAATTTTCTTGATCTTTCTCGTTTTTTCAAATACCTGACTTGGATCTTCCAGATCTCCTACCGCATATGCTGCGATCACTGCATCTGTAAGAACTGCTCCTTGTGCATTTTCTAATGTGGCACTCTTACATCCTAACATGTCTGCTTTGATCTGGTTCCAGACTTCTGAATTACTTCCACCTTCTGTGATCGTCATAAATTCGAGTGGCACGCCTGCTTTTTTATAAATATCTGTCACACTCATATAATCGTAACCGATTGCTTCTAAAACTGCACGCCACTGTACTCCCTGATCTGTGTCCATCGTCATATTCAGGAAACAGGCACTTGCATTGGATGTTTCTCCAAATCCTCCTGTTAAATATGGAAGGAACAGGACTCCTTTGGATCCGCATGGCACATTTTGTGCTTTCTCATTTAATTCATCAAAATATGCTCCATTTCCTGCTTCGTTGCATACATTATCTCGATACCAACGAAGTGCTAATCCACCGGTTCTTATGAATCCCCAATAAAAGTATGTATTTTCTAAAGTTCCGCTGTTAAAGATCAGTTCATTTTCTGGTTTGCTTAATTCTTCATTGATCCCATCGGTTGCGATACAAAACATCGCACATGTTCCTGCTACGTCGGCTGCCTGATCTGGTTTGATCACTCCGCATCCGATCATGGACTGCATCGTATCTCCGGCTCCCGCACAGATTGGGATTCCTGGTTTCAATCCGGTTTCTTTTGCAAATGTCTCTGATAATGTTCCAATGATATCCCATGGTTTTTGAATCTTTGGCATCATTTCCATTGGAATTCCAAGGATCTCTAATTGTTCTTTGGACCATTTTTTCTCTGTTACACGGTATCCTAGTCCCCATCCAGACATTGTTCCCCAGTCGATAAATGCATCTTCTGCAGACAGTCCTGCAAGATTAGCCAGAATATATGGGGCATTGTGCATGAATTTTCTGCCTTTTTCTTTAAAGCCCTCACAATTGTTCATCATCCAACGTGCAAACATCGCTGGAAACATACAGTTTGGCTGAGGATTTCCAGTCTCTTTTGCCCAGATCTCATAATGATGGGATGCTAGTTCCTCAACATCTTCTTTTGTTCTGGAATCCAGATAATTGATGTAAGGTGTGATTGCATGGCAATCCTTATCAACACCGACAATCCCACAGATGATCCCATCTCCAAAAATAGAACGGATGTTGTCTGGATCCAGATTCTTTTCTTTCATTTTTGTAACGCAGTTCCTGATACCTGTAACCGTTGCATGAAGATACTGGTCTGCATCCATTTCCACCCATCCCGGATGTGGATAATTTAAGATTGTTGCATTTGTATCCTGCACGATCAGGTTCATATCAATATCATAAACTGCTGTTTTTACACTTTGTGTTCCTGCGTCAAATCCTAAATAATATTGTTCCATACTAACTTCCTGCTTTAATTTCTGATTCTTTTTATGCTTCTACTTCTTTGATCAGCTGTACCATTTCGATTGCAGATAATGCACAGTCATATCCTTTGTTTCCTGCTTTTGTTCCAGCACGTTCAATCGCCTGCTCGATATTTTCTGTTGTAACAACTCCGAATAAGACCGGAATTCCTGTATTTAATGATACCTGTGCGATTCCTTTGGATACTTCGTTACATACATAATCATAATGGCTTGTTGCTCCACGGATCACTGTTCCAAGACAGATTACTGCATCGTATTTTTTGCTTTTTGCCATCTTGTCTGCGATCAGTGGAATCTCAAAAGCTCCTGGTACCCATGCGATATCGATATCTTCCTCTTTCACATCATGTCTTTTCAATCCGTCTAAAGCTCCGGATACTAATTTGGATACGATAAATTCATTAAATCTGGCTGCTACGATTCCTACTTTTAATCCGCTTGCTACTAATTTACCTTCTAATACTCTCATTTTAATTACTCCTTTTTTCTTCGTTAATTTCGTTAATCTTAAGGTCCCTGGGACCTTAATTTTTTTAATTTTTCTGTTAATTTAAACTTCGTATGTTGTCATGTGTCCCATTTTCTTTTGCTTTGTCTGCATATAATATTTATCAAATGGATTGATTGGCATCTGGATTGGTACTCGTTCTACGATCTCGAGTCCATATTCATTTAATCCGTCAATTTTGGTTGGATTGTTTGTCATCAATCGTAGTTTTTTGATTCCTAAATCCTGTAAGATCATGGCTCCTGCACTGTAATCTCGTTCATCATCTTTAAATCCAAGAGCTAAGTTGGCCTCGACTGTATCCATTCCCTGTTCCTGTAATACATAAGCTTTCAGTTTATTGATCAATCCGATTCCTCGTCCTTCTTGACGCATATATAAGAAAACCCCTCGTCCTTCTTTCTCGATCTGACGCATTGCACGGCTTCGCTGTTCTCCACAATCACAGCGTAGAGATCCAAAAGTATCCCCAGTCAGGCATTCGGAATGCACACGGCATAAAACTGGTTCTCCGTCTGCGATATCTCCTTTGACCAATGCTACATGATGTTCCCCACTTCTCTGGTCTACATACCCATGTGCCTCAAATGTTCCATATTTTGTTGGAAGCTGTGCGATTACTTCGCATACTACATCGCTCATCTTGTCTTTTCCCTCCTCGTTTTTTATTAAAATCCAGCATTTCTTAACATTTCCATTGTTAAGGTGCTGTTTGTATGTTTGTCATTTGTTTCCTGCTGATCAAAATGCAGCAGTTTATCTATATATTTCCCAACCATGTCATTCTCCAGATTGATCTTATCTCCTGGTTTTTTATATCCAAAATTGGTATTTTTTATGGTATGTGGGATCATGGATACGGAAATGGTATCATCGCTTAACTTAGCGATCGTCAGGCTGATTCCATCGAGTGCGATCGATCCTTTTTCAATACAGTATTTCATGATATTTTCTGGGGCTTTGATCGTAAACCATACAGCATTATCATCTTGTTTTACACTAACAAGTTCCCCTGTATCGTCCACATGGCCTGCTACCATATGACCTCCGAACCTTCCATTGGCTGCCATCGCTCGCTCTAGGTTGACGACAGATCCCTTTTTTAAACTTCCAAGACTGCTTCGGTTGAATGTCTCATTCATCACGTCTGCCTGAAATGTATTGCCGCTAATGTGAGTCGCTGTCAGGCAGACCCCATTAACTGCTACGCTGTCTCCCAATTTAAGATCTTCAAAAATAACATTTGCTTTGATCGTAAGGACTGCTGCTTTGCTTCCTCGCTTCAGGGATATGACTGTTCCTAATTCTTCTACGATTCCGGTAAACATGATCTCACCTTCCCTTCCAGTAATATGTCATTTCCAAGTGGTGTTGCCTTTAATTCATCAAATACCAAAGCTTCTTGGATCCTTTCGATCCCTTTGCCTTCTACAGGTGTTTTGGCCTTTTCTCCTCCAAATAATTTTGGAGCAATATAGGCGTAAACTTTGTGAACACAGTCGTTTTTGATCAAGGATTCATTCAAGATTCCACCACCCTCAACTAAAACACTGTCGATTTCCATATTTCTTAACTGTTTTAGAACTTCTTTGACATTGACCTTTCCGTCTTGTTCTGACGTTTTTAAGATTTTGCATCCTTTTTGTTCTAATTTTGCAATTTTTTCTTGATCTTCACTTATGGTAGCAATGATCGTTGGAATTTCTCTGGCTGTTTTTACGATATTTGATTCTTCCGAAATCCTTAAGTTTGAATCACATATCACACGAATTGGATCATTCCCATGTTCGATCCGTGCATTTAACATCGGATCATCTGCTAAAACCGTACCGATTCCTGCCATGATCGCTGCATACTGGTGTCGTAATGTATGTGCATGTCTTCTGGCTTCTTCTCCTGTGATCCACTTGGATTCACCAGTTGCCGTTGCGATTTTTCCATCCAATGTCATTGCGTATTTTAGTGCTGTATATGGAATATCATTCTGAATATAATGAAAAAATATATCGTTTAACTGTCTACACTCTTCTTCAAGAATTCCTGTCTCAGTTTCTATTCCATGATCATTCAGGATTTTGATCCCGCCCCCTGCCACTTTCGGATTGGGATCTAAATTCCCGACATATACTTTCTTGATCCCTGCTTCGATCAACGCTTCCGTACATGGTGGTGTTTTTCCATAATGGCAGCATGGCTCCAATGTTACATAAATCTCAGCTCCCTCAGGATCTTCTATACAGTTTTTTAAGGCATTTCGCTCTGCATGTAATCCGCCGATCTTCTCATGATATCCTTCCCCAATAACCCTTTGATCTTTTACGATCACTGCTCCGACTAAAGGATTTGGATTGGTATATCCACAGCCTTTCTTGGCAAGTTCGATCGCACGCCGCATATATTCTTCTTTCAAATATTTTTCTCCCTTCCCTTCAGGTTCTTTGATTTTGGGAGGTTGGATTTTGATTGGTATTGAAATCAGAAATATAAAAAGGAGCTCCTGATCTTTGTTCTAATTCTTCAGGAACTCCTTTTTGATATCTTGATATTTCTTTTTGAAATAAAAAATCCTGGAATTATAAAAATCCCAGGACATGATGATCAATATCACTTCTTAAATCTTCTTCCATCCAGACTGTACTGTCGGCCTTGGAATCTCACCAAGTCATGCCATATAAGGCTCGCGGGCTATAACCGCCGGTAGGGACTTGCACCCTGCCCTGAAGACGTTATGTAATTTATTTATAGAATAGCACTCGCTAACTGTTGTGTCAAGTGAATTTTCTATCACTTCAGCATAGCATTTTTTACATTCTCTTTCGCATAAATACTACAAGTAAAGCAAAAATCACAACTGCAGCTGCTCCGATTGCAATCCCTGTTGTGTGTTTTTTCTTTGTTTCTTTCTGCTCTTTTTTCTTTTTTTCTTCTTTTTGTTGTTTCTGTTCTTTTGTTTCTGTTGTCACTTTGGTCGTTGTTGTTTCTGTTGTTCCTTGTGTTGTTGATTCTTTTGCAGATGTTGTACTGTTGTTTGTCTGTTCTGTAGATGAATTTTCTTGTTTTGTTGTACTATTTTTATTGGTATTTTTAGATTGTTTATCTTTTTTTGTTTCTGTCTTCACAGTTGAATTTTTCTTTTCTTCTATGTCATTTTTCTGGTTCTTTCCCATATATGCATCTGCTTCTGGAACATCAATCTTTCCATCCATATAATCCTGATATGCCTGTTCTGCCCCTGCTCTTGTTGGTGGATAACCATGCGAAGACAGCCATGATTTCGCCTGCTGCTTTTCTTCATCTGTATATGCATAAGTCGCCACCGGACGGCTTGTGATCATTACTGCTCCCAGAATCAGCATTAAAACTAATAATAACCTTTTCATTTGATACTCCCTCTTTCATTTTGAAACTGTTTGATTAATCTTGTATATTATAGCATAATTTAGTAAGAATTCTATAGATTATTCGTTTTTATACAATCCTGATTTGAAGTGGTGGTGTTGGTCATGTATGAGTCAGAAAGAAGATAAGAAGAACTATTTATAAGGATCCAAGGTGACACTCCGCATTTTTGAAAGCGTTTTTTACAAATCGCCGATCCGCGCCTGTTCCTTTGATAACTTCCTGGCTGCGAGCCAAAATGCCCGCAGC